>ENA-OREN01000034-OREN01000034.1-marine-metagenome-genome-assembly--contig:-NODE-34-length-177845-cov-6.695918_pt1 | contig 177845 bp, 152 predicted proteins | sample MGYA00248624_ERZ508555 | MGnify/ENA primary metagenome ERZ508555 (study PRJEB26222, sample SAMN06267773) | marine metagenome | isolation source: Saanich Inlet, British Columbia, Canada | place... | reverse complement strand
TTCACTATTTCCAAGATTATAATAGCTATCAAGCATTGAGATAATGTATTGTTTTAAATGAGCATATAACTTTGGAGAACAATCAACTTCTTTCTTTATTATCTCCATTCTTGTCTTGACACATTCTTTTGAAGGGTTGCCTTTAATATAATTTAGTTCAGTAGTTTTCTTATTTACCCAGTATTCAATTCTATAACCTATTATTTTTTCAGTTTCATCCATTACTTTTTTCCATTCAGGAATTGATAGGTCATTATCTCCATATCTATAATGCCATACAATTTCAGTCAGGAGTGATTTATAAAACATTACATCCTGCTTATGTTTAAAGTATTGCTTCTTATCCATTGATATTAAATTTAGGCATCTTATCCATTTCAGTGAACTTTTTATTTTCTACCATCTGTATATATACTTTAGTGGATTTAAAGTCAGAATGTCCTAATAGTTCTTGTAATACCATAGGATTTCCTCCCTCCATAGCAAAGTTGGTGGCAAATGTATGCCTTGCAGTATGAGGAGTTATGTCTTTACTAATACCTGCTTTCATTCCCCATTGTTTTAATTTAAGGTTTGACCAAGCACCATATTTTAAGCCAACTATTATTTTATCATCATCTCCCTTTCTTCCAATCTGTTCTAATATTTGTTTAGCATTATGATTTACTGGGAGAATTAAGTTCTTGCCAGTTTTCTGAATGTATATCTTGAAGAAATATCTATCTCCTTCAATAACATAATCCTTCCAAGTTAGGTTCTTTGCATCACTATGCCTTAAGCCAGTAAAACAAGCTAATAGATAAAAGTGTTTTAAATTCTCAATATCACAATCAGTATTTATCAAACTTTCAATCTCCTCATTTGTTAACCATTCCCTTCTTTTATGAATTACTTTAGGAGGGTTAACTTCTTGAGAAGGGTTCTTTAGTATTATACCTTCCTTAACAAGTTCTTTTAATACAAGTTTTAATTTCTTAAAGTATGAATCAATTGAGGAGGAGGATAGTTTTTCTCCATTCTTTTTAATATCATTTTGAAGGAATGACAAGAAATCTCTACAATAAGCATAATTAACTTGATGTATTAATATTTGATTCCCTTTAAATGCAATTAGCTTATTCATAGTTTGCATAAATACATTTGCATTGTTTTGAGAATGTGTTTTATTATTTACATATTTCTTCCAGTAATCAAAGAATGGTTTGTTTGCTTTGTCAAGATTATTTAATCCCCTTGAAGCAAAGAAGTGTTCATCTTGTGCCTTCTTTAAAAGCATTTCTGCCCTTTTTTTAGATTCTTTATTGTGTGCCCTGTGTTTAGGAGATGTTGGATTTGGATAGTAGGTTAGTTGTAAAGATTTCTTTGTTCTTTTAACCTTCTTTTTACCACTTACAATTTTAGAACTTAAGTAGGTAACAAGGTAATAGTATCCTTTACCTTTTACAATTTGCTTTCTTAATTTAACACTACTCATTGGCTCACTTTTTGGGGCACTTTGGGGCACTTTGGTGCACTAACTAAAATTGTTGGGGCACTATTAGGGCACTAATGTAACAAATAATATCCAATCAAAAGAAAGTAAATGGTGTTATGTTAACCTGATATATGGGTTTTTATAAAGAATTGGAGTATGAAAGGAAAACTACACTACTTACCAATACAAAAGTTTGCAAAGATATTTCCGAGTACATCATCATTAGTTATTTCTCCAGTAATTTCAGATAAATGATCTATACTTCTTCTTATATCAACAGAAAGTAAATCACCTGAAACATTATCAACTAGACCTTCATTTACTTCCTCAATAGCTCTTAGCGCCTTTATTAAAGCTTCGTAGTGCCTAGAATTACTAATTACTATGTCTGTATATGGATTTAATAATTCAACTTCATTAATTAGTCTTATTTTGAGTGATTCAACTGATTTTGCATCAGTTGCTTCAATTTCAAGTAATTGAGATTTACTTATAGATTTTATGTCATCTAATAGTTTAGAATTTTGATTAATTAAATCAATTTTGTTTCTGACCAAAATAATTGAAAGATCGTCTCTTTTAAAATTATTTATACTTGATTTAATCTCATTAACATTAGTGTCGTTAGTGTCAAATAGATAAAGTAAAATTTTAGCATTTTTTATTTTATTTATTGTTTTTTCTATTCCTTTAGATTCTATAAAGTCTGTTGTTTCTCTTAGTCCAGCTGTATCTGTAAACCTAAAATTGATCCCTTGAATTATTAATGAATCTTCGATGCTATCTCTAGTAGTGCCAGGAATATCCGAAACTATTGCTTTTTCATCATTAAGTAATGTGTTTAATAAGGATGATTTTCCCGCATTTGGTTTTCCAGCTATAGCAACTGAAATACCATTTTTTAAAACATTTCCAGATTGAAAGGAGTTTATAAGTGTGTTTAATTCTAATTTGATTTTATTAGTTAGTTTTTTAAATTCATCTCTTTCAACAAATTCAACATCTTCTTGAGAAAAATCTAACTCAAGTTCAATCATTGAAGAGAAGTGTAATAATTCAGTTCTTAATTTTTTTAAATCATCACTAAATCCACTTTTCATTTGTTGCATCGCTAATTTATGAGATCCTTCATTTTCCGAAGCTATTAAGTCTGCAACTGCTTCAGCCTGATTAAGATCCATTTTACCATTAAGAAAGGCTCTTAAAGTAAATTCTCCTGGATTAGCAACTCTAATTCCATTATCAATAAATAAATTGATTATTTCTTTTTGGATATATATTGAGCCATGACATGAAATTTCAATAGTGTTTTCACCAGTGTAGGAGTGAGGTCCTTTAAATAAAGTCACTAATACTTCATCTAATTGATGTCCTTTTTTTATTAAATGACCTAAATGAACTGTATGGGAATCCTGCTTTGATAAAAGCTTGTTATTTTTAGCTTTAAATACTTTTTCAGTGACTGAAATGGATTGTTTTCCAGAAATTCTTAAAACTGAAATTGCTCCAAGACCATTTGGCGTAGCTAATGCTATAATTGTATCTTGGTTAGTCATTAAATCTCTTTTGTGAATGTGCTTCTTTTTTTATGTAATACACTTTCGTAATTCTTCCAAAATGCTTGTATTGAATTATTTTCAATAAGTTCTGGGTTTGTTTCTACTTCTTTAATTCCTCTTTTATTAAACATAGTTTGTAAGTCATTAAATAAAATAGCAGTAACTCCTTTGTTTTGATAATCTGGATGTACACCAATTAGATATAGTGAAGCTCTATTATTAAAAATTTGTGATTTTAAAATTCTTAAAAAACCAAATGGAAATAATTTACCATTCATCTTTTTAAGAGCTCTAGAAAACGAGGGCATTGTAATAGCAAATGCAACTAATTTTCCATCTTTATCAGCAACACTTTTAATAAAATCAGGATGAATATACCTCAAATATCTTTTCTTATAATGATCAACTTGGTATTGTTGAATTGGAACAAAAGTTTGAAGAGTATTATAAGTTTGGTTTAATAATTCAAACATTTCATCAAAATAAGGTTCAATTTCATTTGTTTTTTTAAAATTCAATTGATGAAGATTGTAACGCTTCATTATTATATCGGAAAATCTTTTTACTTTTTTTGGAGCTTTCTGTTCATCAAATATTTGAATTCTATATTCAACCCATTCAGCTAGCTTCTTCATTTTTAATTTTTCAAGATGTTCCTTTTGGTATGGGTTATGATACCAAGTTATCATAGTGCTTAACTCATTAAAACCGTGGGTTAGTAAACCTGCTTTATCCATATTTGAAAAACCTACAGGTCCTTCAATAAAAGACAACTTTCTTTCCTTGCCAAACTTTATAACTGCTTCAATTAGTTTTTTTGAAACTTCTAAGTCATCAATTACATCATACCAGCCAAAACGCACTTTGTTTTTATTTTGCTCTTTAACCTCTAACCAATTAACTATTGCAGCTATTCTTCCAACAATTTCATTGTTTTTATATGCTAAAAAATACTCTGCTTCGGCATTTTTAAATACAGGATTTTTTGTTTTATCCATCATTTCAAGTTCTTCATTTGAAATAGGAGGGACCCAGTATTTAGAATTTTTATAAAGTTTGAACGGAAAGTTTACAAAAGCTTTATAATCTTCTAATTTTGTAGCTATTTTTATAAAAATCATTTATGTCTTTTAGCAGCTTTTTTAATAGATTTACTTTCTTTTTTGTCAGATTTCTTTTTCTTTTTATCTGATTTTATTAAAAGTTTAAACTTTTTTTTTAATTTTTTCTTTTTTTCTTTTTCTTTTTTTATTTCCTCTTTATTAACAGGTATCTCATCTCTATACCAGTCTAGCCTTGTAGATAAACCAAAATTAAAATACAAATTTCTAGGAGTATTTTTAATATTGGTGCCTATACTAGAATCAAACTGATAATTTCTGTTTAATAAAAACGCAACACCAAATTTATAATAATTATCTGCGTATATATCATTTTTAATCATTTCGTATTCAATAAATGAAGACCACTTCGGGTTGTTGTAATTATGAGTTAGTGTAGTTATATGGTTTAAAATAGGATTTTTATCTCCTATTCTATCTAAGGTTATATTGTTAACCAAGACCCATTTTCCGATAAAATGATTTTGAGTTATTATACTAGCTTTTGGGCTTATTACATTTTCTGTCATTTTCCAATTAGCCTTATTAAAAAAACTATGATTAAAAATATTGTATTCTGCACTTTTTTTAATAGAAGTGAAAGGATCATCGTAACTGTATCCGTTTTTTGGAATATAATTAACTCCAGCATAGACAGATAATGCAGGAATAAAATCAACTAATCTAATTCTTCTATTTTTTTTCCAGCTTAACAAGCTTACGCTATGCCATTTTTTATTTTTAAAAGGATCAAACACAAGATATTTAAACCCTAATGTTTGTTTGTTTAAAAATTTTTCTTCTATTACATCTTCACTTATAAATTTGTTTATGCTTTTATTTTGATTGTATGCCCCATTAATTATCACTTCTAATTTATTTTTCAAAAATCCATAACGAATGATATAATTAAGTTGAGTTTCATTCATGGTTGAATTCTTAAAGTTTACATGACTTAGGTCGCTTATTTTACCTCCAATTTCAAATTGAAGAACGTTTTTGCCTACAGCAAAAGCTCCTTGTGAAGCACCAGGTCTGTTAGAATTTATAGTTTCTGTGTATTGAGAAAATCCTTTAAAACTTAACAGTAAACATAATGTTAATATGTGTTGCAATTTCATTGGATGAAAAGATATAAAATTAAATATTATAGAATAACACTAAAATGAATTATTAATTAACTTCATTAATTGTATTTTTACTTTGTTTAATATTTACTAATGATCACTTTTTTAAAGTTTATTCTTTTTTTTATTCTTTTTTCTTATATCCTTAAGAGATTGAGTCCTTATATTTTAGCATTTGTAATTAAGAGATTTGAAAATAAAATGAAAAATAAAATGAAAAATATGAATGAAGAATTTAATCAAACACAAAAAAAACCTAAAAAAAGTCAAAAAGAAAAAGTTGGCGAATACGTTGATTTTGAAGAATTAGATTAATATGAGTTTAAAATTCTTTAAAAATATAGTCCTTCATTTATTATGTATTGTTTTTTTAGCATCTCTTTCTTTAACATATTTTTATCCAGTAATATCAAATAAAGGAATTAAGCAACCTGACATCTCCCAATTTACTGGAATGTCAAAACAAATAGTAGATCATAGAGAAAGTTTTAATGAAGAACCTTATTGGTTGGATAATGCTTTTTTAGGAATGCCATCTTTTCAAGTTAGTGCAATTTATCCTTATGATATTTTAAGATTAATCGATCAGTCTATTCGTTTTCTTCCCAGACCTGCAGATTATTTGTTTTTATACATGTTGTCTTTTTATTTATTAATTATTTCTTTAAAAATTAATTATAAGTATGCTTTATTTGGATCTATTGCTTTTGGATTTTCCACTTATTTGATAATTATTTTAGGAGTTGGCCATAATACTAAAGCACTTGCTATTGGATATTTGCCTTTAGTTATAATGGGAGTATTAATGATTTTTAAAAAAGACTTTTTGAAAGGTTTTTTAATAACATCTCTCGCTTTAGGTCTTCAGATTCATTCAAACCATTATCAAATAACATACTATACCCTGATTGTTATTATGATCATGTTTTTAGTGTTTTTTATTGACTTAATAAAAAAGAAAGATTTTAAAATTTTTTTCTATTGCCTTTCAACATTTACATTTAGTTCTATTATAGCATTAATGATGAATGCTTCAGGTCTTTTGTCTACAAAAGAATACTCTGAATTTAGTACTAGAAGTAAAAGTGAAATAACTATAAACCCTGATGGTTCTCAAAAGGAATCATTATCAGGATTGTCTAAAGAATATATTACGGAATATAGTTACGGAATTTTGGAAAGTATCAATCTGTTTATTCCAAAATTTATGGGTGGGGCTAGTTCAGATAGAATTAGTGACGATTCAAAACTTATGGATTTTATTAAAACTTTAGACCCTCAACAAGGTCAACAGGTTTATCAATATTCTAGACTTTATTGGGGGGATCAACCAATTGTAGCTGCTCCAGCATATATTGGAGCTTCAATTTTATTTTTATTTTTTTTAGGACTCTTACTGGTTAAGAATATAAATATGAATTGGCTTTTACCATCAATTGGAATATCGCTTTTATTATCCTGGGGAAAGAATTTTGCTTTCTTGACTAACTTAATGATTGACTACTTCCCTTTTTATGACAAATTTAGAGCAGTTTCTTCCATCCAAGTAATATTAGAGTTTTGTATACCCTTAGTAGCAGTTTTTGGAATTCATAAGTTTTTTTCTGAGAAAATTGATAAAAAAAGCAAGTTAAAAGTTTTATATATTTTAACCGGAATTGTATCTTTTTTAACATTAATTGTCTATTTGTTTGGAAATGATTTATTTGATTTTAAATCTAATTTTGAAATATTTTCACAATATCCTGATATTTTAAATTTACTAATAGAAGATAGAAAGGCTGTATTGAAAGCAGATTCATTAAGATCTTTTTTAATTGTCTTTGTTTTATTTGTTTTACTATTTACATATCTGAAAAATATTTTAAACAAAAACTTTGCTATTTATGGAATTATTATTCTGGTTGTTTTCGATCTATGGAGTATTAATAAAGAATATGTTAGTGCTGATCAATTTGTAAAAAAATCTAATTTAAAAGTGCCTTTTACAATCACTAATGCAGATAAAGCAATTTTACAAGACAGTTCTGATTATAGAGTTTTTGAACCAGAGAGAGGTTTTTCAAATGCTAGAACATCATATTTTCATAAATCAATAGCAGGGTATCATGCTGCTAAACCTAAGCGCATACAAGATCTTTATGACTTTTATATTCTTAAAGAGAATTTTGATGTATTAAACATGCTAAATGTAAAATATATAATTAAGGATGACCCAGATAATCCGTTAGGAGTAAGCAGGAATCCTGATAATTTTGGAAACGCATGGTATGTACATAAGATTATTCATGTAGAAAATTCTGAAAATGAATTACTTTCATTAGCTGAAGTAGACTTAAAAATTAATTCTGTTTCTCAGAATGATTATTTGAAACAAAAATCTTTTGAATTGGATAGCTTAAATACTATTTCACTAATATCTAGAACGGCAAACAAATTATTGTACAAATCTAATGCTTCAACAGATCAATTTGCTGTTTTTTCTGAAGCTTTTTATTATAAAGGTTGGCAAGCATATATTGATAAGATCCCAGTAGATCATTATAAGGTTAATTACTTATTAAGAGGAATGGAAATCCCTAAAGGTACACATGATATTAAGTTTGAATTTAACCCATTGGTTGTGAAAAGAGGATCATTTATTTCTTTAATTGCTTATTTAATTTTATTACTTGTTTTAGTTAAATTTATTTTAAATAAAAAAAATGTATAAAATTTTCCCACATAAAAGGTATGACCATACTCTAAAAATGTTGAAAGAAGTATGTCCTTCTCCTTCTGTTATCTATGATTTAGGTGTTGCCAATCCATTTTCTGAAATAATGAAACAAAATGACTATAAAGTATATAACACTAGTGGGGAAGATTTAGATGAAAATCCAAATATTATCTTACCCAAGGATGTGGATATGGTTACTGGTTTTGAAATACTAGAACATTTGGTTTCACCTTATCCTTTACTTAAGAACCTTCAAGTTAAAAGGATTTTTTTGACTATTCCTGTAAATTTATGGTTTGCAAAGGCATATAAAAGTAAAACTGATCCTTTTGATCGACATTATCATGAATTTGAGCCATGGCAATTTGATATGTTATTGGAGAAAGCTGGTTGGAAAATAATTAAAAAAGAATTTTGGAAAAACCCATCTTTTAAGTTGGGGATAAGACCTTTATTAAGAAATTTTACCAATAGATATTATGCAGTTTATGCAGAAAGGGATAAAGCTGGACAATGGCCAAATAAAGAAAAATATACAAATTATTATAGGGGAGTACTAAACCTTTAAGAATATTAGTAATGAAAATTGGAATGATTCTTGACGCACCCTATCCTCCAGATCCTAGGGTTACTAATGAAGCAAAAGCTTTAATTGATTCTGGTAATGAAATTTATTTATTCTGTTTGTCTTATGACAAAACCTTCAAAAAAAATGAAGTTATTAATGGGATTAATGTTGTTAGATTTTATTGTTCCAGATTTACTTACAAGTTATCTGCTTTAGCTTATACATTTCCATTTTATAAATGGATAATGTCAAAAAAAATTAAAAATTTTATAAAAGATAAAAATATCGATGTTTTACATATTCACGACATTCAAATTGCTAGTTCAGTTTTTTATGCCAATTCCTCTTTTGATTTAGACATAACTCTTGATTTACATGAAAACAGACCTGAAATCATGAAGTTCTATAAGCATGTAAATGGTTTTTTAGGAAAACTATTTATTTCTCCATCTAAATGGAAAAAAGCTGAAGAAAAGTATTGTAAAATTTCTAACTCAGTAGTAGTAGTTACTGATCTTGCTAAAAGAGAATTAGTTGATAGAATTAAGATCAATAGTAATAAGGTTATTGTTTTTTCAAATTCTGTTTCAAAGAGTTTTTATACTAATCCATTTATAAATCAATCTGTTTTAGATAAGTATTCTGATTCATTTGTTTTATTGTATTTAGGAAACACATCAGAAAGAAGAGGCATAGATACTGTTTTAAATGCAATGCCAGCTTTAATAATGGACATTCCAAACATTAAGTTAGTTGTAGTAGGTTCAAGCTCATATGATAATAATTTAAAAAGTTTTGCTTATAAAAACAATATTGAAAATTATATAGATTTTGAAGGCTGGAAGGATGAAAGTCTTTTTCCTTCTTACTTAAAATCAGCTGATTTGGGAATTTCACCACTTTATTCAAATATTCACCACGACACAACCTATGCTAATAAAGTTTTTCAATACATGTCTTTTGGCTGTCCTTTGGTTTGTAGCGATGTTAATGCTCAAAAGGAGCTTGTTGAAAATTTTGAAGTAGGCGTTTTGTTTAAATCTAAGGATTCAAGTGATTTTAAAATTAAAGTTAAAAATCTATATAAGAATAATGAATTACGTTTAAAAATGAAAAGAAATTGTTTACAAGCTATTGAGAATCATTTAAATAGCGATTTGATTTCAAAAAATCTAGTGAAATATTATGATAAATAACAAACTTCTTATTATTTCCTATTATTGGCCTCCTTCTGGTGGTTCAGGTGTTCAGCGTTGGCTTAATTTTTCAAATTCCTTAATTAAAAAAGGATGGGATATAACAGTTTTCACTGCTAAGGATGCGAAATACCCAATAGTTGACAACAGATTAAGTTATACTATAGATAAATCAATAAAAGTTTTTAAAATTCCAATTTTAGAACCAACTAGTTTTTTAAAAAAAGACAATACTGATAATATTAATTCTTCAAGTATTTTTAAAAGAATCATTCTATGGATTAGAGCTAATATTTTTTTTCCTGATTCAAGAATGTTTTGGATAAAAAAAGTTAGCAAACAAGCAACCGTATATATAAAGAAAAATAATATTAATTGTTTAATAACAACTGCACCTCCTTTTAGTACACATTTAACTGGTTTGAATATCAAAAATAATACAGGTATCAAGTGGATTTCTGATTTTAGAGATCCATGGTCAGACTTTTTTCAGTTCAAACTGCTTCCGATGTCATCTTTTCAAAGAAAAAGACATGTTGAATATGAAAAAAAATGTTTAAAATCTGCAGATGCAATTATTACAACATCTCCTTCCTTAACAAAAAAATATTCTTTAATTAATTCAAATTCTCATACTATTTCTAATGGTTTTAAATCATTTATTGAAACTAAGAATACAGGTAGGTTTTTGATAATGTATACTGGAGTAATGAAGTCAATTCAAAACCCAAAAAACTTATGGGTAGTTTTAAACGAAATTTGCTTGGAAAATAAAGCTTTTTTTAATGATTTGTCTGTGAGACTTATAGGAGATTTTGACAAAGAAATTGTTAATGATAATAATATAAAATTAATTGGATCAAAAGTTAAATTTGAAAAGTATTTAGAAAAAGACAAATTAGATATAGAAATTTCAAAAGCAAATGTTCTTCTTTTAAGTAGTGTAAACATTGATTCCGTAAATAATATAATTCCTGGAAAGTTGTTTTATTATTTTTCAGTAAAACGTCCAATTTTAGCATTTTCTAACTTAAATAGTGATGTTTCTGAAATTATTAAAAAAACAAAAACTGGAAGAGTCTTTGAATATTCGAATAAAATTGATTTAAAAAATCATATTTTAGAACTTTATTCTGATTATAAGGCTGGAAAAAACAATTTCAAACCTGATGGAATAAGTGATTATACTTTTGATAAATTATCTGAAACTGTAGATGAAATTTTAAAAAAAACTATTAATTAATGGGGATAGTAATCAAGCAAACTTCAAAGAATATCTTTACTATTTCTGTTGCTTTAGTTATTGGTGCTATAAATACCCTTTATTTTTACCCTGAATTTTTAAAAGACGAGTATTATGGTTTAGTCGTTTTTTTGTTGGCTACTTCTAATCTTCTTCAACCAATAATGTCTCTTGGAGCACAGCATACTATTATAAAATTTTATAGTTCTTTCAAAGATAAAGTAACAAAAGATGCCTTTCTTTCAAGTATTATTTTCATTCCTTTAATTGTCATTATTCCTGTAACTTTTTTTGTTGTTAAAGCTCATGATTTAATTGGAGATTTTTTATCTCTTCAAAACCCTATAATAGAGTCTTATGTTTGGGTAATCTTTTTAGTTTCATTTGCAACATCATATTTTGAAGTTTTTTACGCTTGGTCAAGAGTTCAATTGAAATCTGTTTTTGGAAATGTTTTAAAGGAAATTTATCCAAGAATTTCAGTATTAGTTTTATTGATATTAGTCTCAATAGATATATTAGATAAAGAGAGTTTTGTTTGGTGGTTGACAGGCCTTTATTATTTAAGGTTAATTTTAATGATACTATATTCTTTTTCTTTATACATCCCAAGGTTTTCATTTAAATTTCCTGATAATTATAAAGAAATACTTTCTTATTCAATTTATATCCTTTTAGCTGGTTCTGCAGCAAGTCTATTAATTGATATTGATAAATATATGATTCCACAGAAACAAGCTATTAGTCAGACTGCTTACTATGCAGTTGCAGTATTTATTGCTACGGTTGTTGAAATACCTGGTAGAGCTATGTTTCAAATATTAAATCCTATGGTAGCTAAAGCAATCAATAATAATGATTTTAAGGAACTCAATAATCTCTACCAAAAGAGTTCGTCAAATTTACTTATACTTTCTGGCTTTATTTTTTTAATTATTAATTTGAATATCAGTTCATTTTATTTATTAATGAATAATGATCTCTACTCCGATGGTATATGGGTGGTGTTAATTATTTCTTTAGCAAAACTAATCCAAATGAGTTTTGGATGTGGTCCTGCTATTTTAGCTACCTCTAGTTTCTACAAAATCACTTTACCATTTTCCATAGCTATGGCAATTTCGGTGTATTTTTTAAATGATATTTTGATTGATATTTATGGAATAAATGGAGCTGCAATATCTACTTTGATAGTTTTATTTTCATTCACCATATTAAAGGTCTTTTATATTAATTACAAATTGAATATTCAACCATATAACAGAAACACAATTAAAATTTTACTAATTGTTTGTGCATTGTATTTGTCTATCAATTACATAGGCTTTGAGTATTCTGCTTTAATTGACATTGTTTTAAGAAGCTTGATTGTGTCAATTATATATTTAGGATTAATATATTATCTGGGACTTTCTAAAAATATTAACCAAACTATAAAATCAATTTTTTCTAAACACCTTTAATTTTAAGATATTTAGATAATCTAGATTTTTTATTTTTTATCAAACCTTTTGGTGTTCCTTGAAAAATTAATTCACCTCCTTTTTCACCACCATCAAGCCCCAAGTCCACTATATGATCAGCAAATTTGATAAGATCGGTATTATGCTCAACCACTATAATAGAGTGACCATTTTCTATTAGAGAATTAAATGATTTTAATAGTTTTTTAATATCATGGAAATGAAGCCCTGTAGTAGGTTCATCAAATATGAATAGTATCTTTTTTCTATTATTCCCTTTTAATAAAAAAGTAGCTAATTTAATCCTCTGTGCTTCTCCACCAGAAAGGGAGGAGGAGGTTTGCCCTAATTGCACATAACCCATTCCTACATCTTGAAGAGGTTGGAGTTTGTTGGCTATTTTTTTCTGATCAGAATCATTGAAGAATTCTATGCTTTGATCAACAGTCATTTTAAGAATGTCATCAATAGTTTTGTTATTAAATTTTACTCTTAAAACTTCTTTTTTAAATCGTTTTCCTTTACAATTTTCACATATTAAATTGACATCTGCCATAAATTGCATTTCAATCTTAACACTACCTTCGCCTTTACACGTTTCGCAACGACCGCCATCAACATTGAACGAAAAGTGTTTTGCTTTATAATTATTGACTTTTGAAACTTTCTGCAATGCGTATAAGTTTCTTATGTCATCATATACTTTAAGGTATGTAACAGGATTAGATCTTGAAGATAAGCCAATAGGATTTTGATCAATATACTCAATTTCATCAATTTTGTCTAAATCTCCTGTTATAATATCAAATTGACCAGGTTTGTTTTTAAATATTCCTTTTTCTTTTAATAAAGCAGGATACAATATTTTTTTGACTAGTGTAGTTTTTCCACTTCCAGACACACCTGTTACAGCAGTTAGGCTATTTAAAGGAAAATCAACAGAAATATTTTTTAAATTATTTTCTCTAGCTCCTTTTATAGTTATTTTTTTTGTAGAATATCTTATTTTTTTTGGCTCTCCAATAGACTCAATATTATTTAAATATTTTGAAGTTAGACTGTCTGATTTTAAAATATCTTTAATAGTTCCTTGAGCTACAACTTTACCTCCATTTGAGCCTGCTTCTGGTCCAATATCAATAATCTGATCAGCTGATCTTATAATATCTTCATCGTGTTCAACCACCAATACAGTATTACCTATGTTTTTTAAGTCAATAAGAATGCTTATTAATTTTTCTGTGTCTCTAGGATGTAATCCTATGCTTGGCTCATCCAATACATATAATGAACTTACTAATGAGCTTCCAAGTGAATTAGCTAGATTTATTCTTTGTGATTCACCACCTGATAAAGTACTGGACTTTCTATTAATGGTTAAATAACCAAGTCCAACATTACATATAAATTCTAATCTGTTTTGAATCTCTTTTACTATTCTATTTGCTAGTTTTTCTTCATAAGAATCTAGTTTAAGTAATAACATAAATTTTAAAAGAGAATCGATAGGCATTTGAACTAAATCAGTAATAGATTTTCCATTTATTTTTACATAAGATGCTTCTATTTTAAGTCTGTTTCCATTACAATTATTACAAATTGTTTTTCCTCTGTACCTAGATAGCATTACTCTATTTTGGATTTTATAAATCTTTGCTTCTAGTTTTTTAAAAAAATAATTAATTCCTTTAAAATGACTATTTCCAGTCCATAATAAATCTTTTTGTTCTTGATTTAATTTAAAATATGGTTTATGAATTGGAAAATCAAAGTTTGTAGAATTCTTTATTAGATCATTTTTATACTTTTTTAATTTTTCACCTCTCCATGGAGCTATAGCACTTTCGTATATTGATAATCCTGTATTGGGAATAACTAATTCAGGATCAATTCCAACAATATCACCATAACCTCCACAACTTGAACAAGCTCCTAATGGATTATTAAAACTGAATAAATGTTGAGAAGGTTCATTGAATTTTATTCCATCTTTTTCAAACCTATTATTAAAATTATGCTTCTTGTTAGTAGTTAGATTGTGAATAGTGACCTTCCCATTTCCTTCATAAAAAGCTAACTCTAAGGATTCAGAAGTTCTGTTTAGATAATCTTTATTATCCTCATAAATTGATCTATCAATTACTAAATTGAAATTCTTTTTAGATATTTTTTCTAAATCTTCTATCCTTAATATTTTATTATTTATTTGAACTCTTGCAAACCCTTGCTTTTGAAACATTTCTAAGGTTTCTTTACTTTTTTCTAGACTTAATAGCTTTTTAGGAGAGAGAATAAGAAATTTATCTCCAGTTTTAAAACTTTTAATTTTACTAAGAACAGTTTTTATAGAATCTTTTTTTACTTCAGAATTAGAAATTGGTGAAAAAGTTTTTCCAATTCTTGCATATAGTAATTTTAAATAATCATAAATTTCTGAAGTGGTTCCAACGGTAGATCTCGGGTTTGAATTGTTTACTTTTTGCTCTATTGCAATTGCTGGAGAAATTCCTATTATTTTATCAACTTTAGGCTTATTTAATTTTCCTAGAAACTGCCTAGCATAAGACGATAGGCTTTCTATGTATCTCCTTTGACCTTCAGCATATAGAGTGTCAAAAGCCAAACTAGATTTACCTGAACCAGAAAGTCCGGTTATAACTACTAGTTTATTTTTGGGAATATCTAAATCGATATTTTTAAGATTATGCATCTTAGCACCTCTTATTTTAATAAATCCAGGATCTAACTTAATATCTTTCAAAGTGTTTAAAAATCAATCTATAAATATAAGGTTTAAATGATTTTTTTATACCTTAAATGCTAAACAATTTTTTATTTAAAATCATTTTACTAAATTTGGGTATAACCTAAAACATAAGCCTATACCTGAACCTTACTTTTTTATTTCGAAATAAATAGAAATTATATTTTAATTTAAAATTTAGGTTATGGTAAATTATGTAAACGATTCTGTTCTTCTTGACAGTTATAAATTAGGTGATAATTCTTCTTTTGAGACTCTTTTTTTACGTCATAAGCAAAGAATATTTAATTATATTAATTCAAAGGTTTTAGATACTGATATTTCTAATGATATATTACAGGATACTTTCATTAAGGTTTTTAAGAAAGTAAAGCTTGGGAAGTATAATGAACAAGGAAAGTTCTTGCCATGGGTACTTAGAATAGCTCATAATTTAGTTATGGATCATTTTAGGACTGTAAAGAGATTAAAATTGAATTATGAAAATGATATGTATGATATTTTCTCAAAATTAAATTCTGATTTTTCAGATAATGACGGTAAAGTTATTTCTGACAAGACTTTATCCAAGGTTCTTTTAGAAATGATTGATCAACTTCCAGATTCACAAAAAGAAATAGTTAAACTTAGATTTTATGAAGATTTGACATTTAAGCAAATAGCTGAAATGAATGGCATTTCTATTAATACGGCACTCGGAAGGATAAGGTATTCTATTAATAATCTAAGAAAAAAAATGGACAAATCTGCTCTTAAGAATGAACTAAAAGAATTAAGTTATATGTAATTTATAATTAAGAATACTAATTGATTAATTTTTTTAAAAAAGACTTTCTTCCTATTTTTTGTGTGATAAGATCTGTTTTAATGTTAAAGCCCCTTGCAGGTGAAAATTTTCTTCCATACCAAATTATTTGTAAATGAAGTTTGTTCCATAATTTTTTTGGAAAAATTCTTTTGGCATCTTTCTCTGTAATTTTTACATTTTTACCACTAGACATTCCCCAACGATACATTAATCTATGTATATGAGTATCTACAGGAAAAGTAGGTATATTAAATGCTTGCGCTAACACTACACTAGCTGTTTTATGCCCAACTGCCGGTAAAGATTCTAAATCCTCAAAATTTTCTGGAACTTTTCCATTATGGTTTTCAATTAATATTTTTGAAAGCCCATAAATTCCTTTAGATTTCATGGGAGATAACCCTACAGGTCTAATAATATCCCTTATTTCTTCAACACTCAGTTTAATCATATCATAAGGATTGTCAGCCTTAGCAAATAGGATAGGGGTTATCTTATTTACTCCAACGTCTGTACTTTGGGCTGATAATAAGACAGCTATTAATAAAGTATATGGGTCTTTATGATCTAATGGAATTGGTACTTCAGGAAAAAGCAATTCTAAAGTATCAATTAGATATATAATTTTATCTGACTTTTTCATAATTACTTTGTAAATTTACTACAAATTAATTCAAATAATTATGTTACAAGTTGGAGATAAATTACCTGATTTTTCTTGTTTTGATGATAAAGAAAATTTGATTACTCAAGATCATTTTAAAGGAAAAAAATCTATTTTGTTTTTTTATCCTAGAGCTAATACACCTGGATGTACCGCTCAAGCTTGTAATTTATCAGAAAATTATTCAAAACTAGTAGATGCAGGCTATTCCATTTTTGGAGTTAGTGCAGATAAAGTTAAACATCAATCATTATTCTCAGTTAAATTTGGCTTTCCTTATCCATTATTATCCGATACAGAAAAAGTTCTTATAAAAGGTTTTGGTGTATGGGGATCAAAAAAATATCAAGGAAAAGAATATGAAGGTATTATGAGAACAACTTTTATAATAAATAAAAATTGTGTGATTACAAAAGTTATAGATAAAGTAAATACTAAAGACCACACAAGTCAAATTCTTGATTAGCTTTATTTTTTATAACCAAACAGTTGTTTTTCTTTAATTAATTTAGTTACAGCCTCAGGTAACATATTTTCCCAATCTTTATCACCATTTTCTATCATAGCCAATACTTTTATAGAGTAGATGTCAAGCAGATCCTCATTGTAAGAAAAAATATCAATTAACTTGCCGTTATATTTAAAAAATTTGTACAGATTTTTCATTCTAGAAGCAACCTGCAAGTTGTTACTATTAAGAATTTTACCATCTTCAGGGTCTTTCATAGGATATAAAAAGATTTTAAGGTTTTTGAAAAATAATTTACCAAAAGCCTCAAGTATTCCACCACTTAAATGATCATAATATTTTTCGTCAAAAATTTCTACAAGACTGTTGACCCCCATTGTAAGAACTATTTTTTCTTGAGTGTAGTTAGAAAAATACTCTGCAAGTCTGTAATATTCCTTAAAGTTAGTGATCATGACCGTTTGCCCTAAAGAACATAATAAGGTAGCGCGATGTATGAAATCTATTTCATTTATATCTCCATTAGATGCTTTTAAATTTGAAAGCGTTATTTCAAAGACTGTTAAATGTTCCTTTTTATTATAATTTTCTTGATGTGAAATTATCTCTATTGATTTATCAAGCATGTCTTCGTTTACCTTAGTCACTGGTCTGAAGCTTCCTCTAATTGCTAAAATATGTTTTTTGTATAAAACCCGTGCGGGAAGGATATTGTTTCCGTCAGGACCAAACATTACAGCTTCAGTCATTCCGTTTTTTACAAGGTCCATGCTAATTAATCTGTTATCTACATTTTTAAATAGGGGTCCTGAGAAATTAACAGTATCTATTTCTATAGCTTTAGTATCAAGATGATCGTAAAGATATTTAAGAAGTTTTCTAGGCTCGTCGTGTTTATAATAAGCACCATATATTAAATTAAGACCCATTATGCCTAATGTTTCTTGTTGAGTTTTTGCTTCAAAATTGTGAAATCTGACATGTATGTGTATTTCACTGTAATCTTGTTTAGGATCAGTTTGAAACTTAATACCCATCCATCCATGACCTTTATACTTTTTAGCAAAATCAATTGTAGCAACAGTATTAGCATATGTAAAAAACATTTTATCTGGATGATTTTTTCTACCTATTCTTGTTTCTAGTAGATTAACTTCATGACTAAGCATTTTTTTTAATCTAGATTCAGAAACATATTGCTTATCAGGTTCTTCTCCATAAATTGCATCACTAAAAGCTCTATCATAAGCACTCATTGTCTTAGCAATAGTGCCTGAAGCTCCACCAGATCTAAAAAAATGTCTAGCTACTTCCTGTCCAGCACCAATTTCAGCAAATGTTCCGTAAATATGATTGTTTAAATTAATTCTTAAAGCTTTAGCCTTAACAGATGGAATATTTTCAAATGGTTGGTCTCCTTTTAAAGAAATTGACATTATGTAATAATAATATATATGCTAAGTTAAAAAGTTTCTCAATTAAAAAATATATTTTTGGTTAAAATAAATTTTTTGAAAATAACTTTTTTAGGAACTGGAACTTCAACTGGTATTCCAATTATTGGAAGTACTCATCCTGTTTGTTTAAGCATAGATAAAAAAGACAAACGTCTAAGATCATCAATAATGATAGAATGGGATAATTTTAAATATGTAATTGATACCGGCCCAGATTTTAGACAACAGATGTTAGATTCAAACTGTAACAGTCTTAATGGAGTGTTGTATACTCATGAACATGCTGATCATACGGCAGGAATTGATGATATTAGGCCATTTTGTTACAGAAAGGGTGAGTTATCTATATATGCTCATCAAAGAGTCTTGAAGAATCTATCTATTAGATTTAACTATATTTTTAAAAAAGAAGGTAGATACCCAGGATCTCCATCTGTTAACCCTGAAATTGTGAAGGAAAATACCCCTTTCAAATTATTTAACCTTGAAGTTATTCCAATTAGCTATTTACATGGTGATTTACAAGTCTTTGGATATCGTTTTAAAGATTTTGCTTATTTAACGGATTTAAAGACTATAAGTGATAAAGAGATTAAGAAGCTTAAAAACCTTGACATTCTTGTTTTAAATGCAATTAGAATCGAACCTCACTTTTCTCACTTAAACCTTCAAGAAGCTTTAACTCTTATTAGAAAAATTAATCCAAAAAAAACTTATCTAACTCATATAAGTCATAAGCTAGGTTTTCATAAAAAAGTTCAAAGTGAATTGCCAAAAGATGTTTACCTTTCTTTTGATCGATTAGAATTGTTTTTAGACTAATTTTTTAGTTAGCCAGCTTAGCATAGATTTAAAATTTTCTGGAGAAACACCATGACCAACAGGAAAATCTTCAAAAACAAAATTTAAATTATTTTTTTCTAAAAATTTTAAACTTTCTTTTGATAAATTATAAGGCAATACCTCGTCTAATGTACCGTGTGAAATATAAAATGATAGATTTTTTAAAGATTTAGATGATAGGTTAATGATATTAGGATCTACAACTCCACTAAACGCGATTACATTTTTAACTTTTTCAGGATAAGTTAGTGCTACAGCATTGACTAGTATAGATCCTTGGCTAAATCCTAAAAGAGTTACATTGTTTTTGTCAGTATTATAAATCTCAGTGCATTTTTCTATACAATCAGCAACTTTGTCTCTGGATTCAATAGCTTTTTCAATGTCATAGGTTTTATTTCCATTAAAGTCTATATTTATATCATACCATGCGTAACCAATATTTTGTATGTTAATATCTCCTCTTATTGAAACTATTGTCAGTTTATCTGGAAGATTTCTAGAAAAAGAAAACAAATCATTCTCATTACTTCCATAACCATGAGCCATGATAAGAAGAGGCGAGGGGGCATCAACTAAGCAAGACTTTTTAATTAAATGAAAAAAAGGAAGTTTATTCATTAATTATATATTTTTCACCAACAATAACTCCCAAGGAAGTTCCAGACATTTTCATTCCTAAAAATGCACTATTCTTTGATTTTGAAAGAATATTTGATTTTGAAAAAGTATAATTATCATTATTAGTGAATAGGGTAAGATCTGCATTAGATCCTTCTTGAATAGGATGGTTATTAATTCCAAATCTTTGTTTTCCACTTGTTAAAATACGTATACTTTCATCTAAGCTAAAAATTGTCAACAAAGCTCCAAAAAAAGATTCTAACCCAACTGTGCCATTTTTAGCACTATCAATGTCAGTTTTTTTATTATCAACATCAATTGGAATATGATCACTTGTAACCATATCAATAATTCCTTTTTTAACTGCATTAATAAGGGCTATTCTATCATTATCAGTCCTTAATGGAGGTGATACCTTATATCTAGTATCAAATTCTTTTAATTTTTCTTCATTGAAGATTAAATTATGAATTGCTACACTGCAAGTAACGTTTAACCCATTTGATTTAGCTTTTTTAATTAAATCAACAGATTCTTTAGTTGAAATAGTAGGGATGTGAAGTTTTCCACCAGTATATTCTAAGATTTTTAAATCTCTGCTTATTTGAATTTCTTCTGAAAGGTTTGGAATTCCTTTAATTCCATAAGTAGTACTAACTAATCCTTCATTCATAACTCCACTATTTGAAACAGAATCTTCTTGTCCAAAAGACATTATGATCGTATCAAAAGTTTGGGAATAAAGTAAAGATGTCTTTAATAAGTTTGGATTAATTATAGGTTTTTTGAAATCATAAAATGCTACAGCACCGGAATTTTTCATATCCATTAATTCGGCAAGGTCCTTAGATTTGCTAGAGATAGTTAATGCACCAATAGGATGAATTTTTGTTATTAAGTCTTTTGATTTTATTTTAATAAATGAAACATCAGATTGATTGTCTATTACAGGGTTAGTATTTGAATTGAGTAATATGTTAGTAAATCCACTTCTTGCCGCAACATTTCCACCATTTAATATAGTTTCTCTTTCTTCAAATCCAGGTTCTCCAAATGAGACGCTGCTGTCAAACCATCCAGATGAAACTTGAAGATTTTTTATGTTAATTTCCTTTGATTTAGGAGATGAAATTGATTTAGAAATTTTTTGAATTTTACCTTCAGAAATTAAAATATCTTGCTTAGTACCGTTGTATTTACTTTCGGCATTTATAACTTTTGCAGATTTAAGTATTATAGACATGCAATCAAGTTATTTTAAAGAACATTAAAAATAATGCTGGGCAAATATAGTAATAGATTTGAATTTTCATGTAAAAGATTTTTAAAATCCTTCAAATACCCCTAAACCAAACAACGCAAAGTCATATTTAACAGGGTCGATTTTATCTAATCTTCTCAAGTTTAAATCTAATTCTAACACTGCTTTATGATCGTTTTGTTTTCTTTTTAAAAGACCCAACTTCCTTGCAACATTTCCGCTATGAACATCAAGTGGACATGATAAAATTGAAGTAGAGATATTTTTCCATATTCCAAAATCTACATTATTATTGTCATGTCTTACCATCCATCTTAAAAACATATTTATTCTTTTTGAAGCAGAACCTTTAAAAGGATCACTTATATGTTTTGTAGTTCTAGATGGATGATTGCCATTAAAAAATATTTTTTTAAAATTATGTATTGAATGATGCATGTCTGTATTATTTTCAGTTAAACAAAATACAGACTCTAAATCTTTATAGGTATTATATATTTCTTTTAGTTTTTTTATAAAATATCTAAAATCTATTTCATTAAATGTTCGATGTATAACATGAAGATTATCAATATCTTTTTTTGTAGAGTTTTTAATGAATTCATATGGAGAATTATCAAGATTCTCCATCATTATTTTAGCATTTTTAATAATTGTCTTTCTTTGCCCCCAAGCTATTGTTGAAGTCAAAAATGCAGCTATTTCAATATCTTGTTTTAATTTAAATTTATGTGGAATTTGAATAGGATCTGATTCGATAAAACTTTTTTGATTGTATTGTTCGAATTTATTATCCAAAAATTCTTTTAACTCTAATTTAGTTAGTCCATTTACCATCAACTAAATTGAGTTTTCTGTCAGCCATATTGGCTAATTCTTTATTGTGTGTGACTAGTACAATAGTAATGTTTAGTTTATCTCTTAACTCAAAAAATAGATTGTGTAATATGTCAGCAGATTTTGAATCTAAATTTCCACTTGGCTCATCTGCAAAAAGAATATTAGGATTATTAATTAAAGCTCTTGCAACTGCTACTCTTTGTTGTTCTCCACCAGATAATTCAGAAGGTTTTTGATCTTTAACATGGATTAAATCAAGAGATTTTAGCAAGTTTTCAGCTTTTTTAATAATATCAAAGTGAGAATCTCCTTTAATAATACCAGGTAAACAAACATTTTCAATAGCGCTAAACTCTGGTAAAAGTTCATGAAATTGAAAAATAAAACCAATTTGAGTGTTTCTAAACTTAGAAAGATCATCATCATTTAGTTTTATTATTTCTTTTTCATTAAGAATTAACTTGGTTTTATCATCTGGATCAGGCTTGTCAAGTGTACTTAAAACATGTAATAAGGTAGTTTTTCCAGCTCCTGAAGGCCCTACAATAGAAATAATTTCTCCTATTTTAACTTCTACACTTACATTGTCTAACACCTTCTTGCCATTAAATGTTTTAGATATATTTTGTGCTGAAATCATTAAAATTATATTCTTTTTTTCTTTCTTTTAATTAGATTGTAATCTAAGAAATAATTTATTCTAATTGAAACTTGATGGTTAATAGGCTTATCAAATAAATCTTTAGTACTTGTATAGTAAGAAACTCCGGACATATTATCTTCATTAAACAGGTTGTTCCTGTATAATAATGTTGCTTTGCTTCCAGGAGCAAATTCCCAATTAAAACCTAAATCAAAATTCCATAAGTTAAAATTAGTGTTTGGATCATAATCACTTATATTTTTATTAGAAAGCTCTCTTGTCCCATCTGATTTAAGTAAATAAAAGGAGTTAAGATACTTAGCAGTACTCCAAAACTGACGTAATTTTAAATTAATAGATTTATAAGAGTCGAAGTTATAATTAAGTGAGAAATTATTTTCAATAGCTTTTACATCTCTATTTCCAAAAAAAACTTCTTCTTTATCCTTAAAAACATATCCAATATCATCATAGTTTAAAGATTTTTTTACTTTATAATCAAAATTCAATTTATTATTAGCTCTAATTCCAATTCCAACACCAAAATCATAATCTTTTTTGTTCTCATTAAAATCTTCATTTAAACCAAATGTATGTCCTAAATCAAAGGAATATTCAATTTTTTTTCTAGAATCTGAATTAAATTTTAATTCTAACTCATATTCAGCAGGATCAATTATAAAAGTGTCTTTTTTTCTAGGTTCGTCATAATTATTATATTTTGTGGTATAATCAACATCAAACTCAATTTTATGCAACTCTAGTGTTGTAATATCAACTCCTGATCTTATTCCTCTAGACTTAAAGATTTTAGGATAAAACCTGCTTGTTTCCCCAAGATAAAGATAACCTTGAATTTTTTCGTAAATCTTTGAGGGTTTGAAGGTCATAAATCTAACCATTGCATAAAATCTTTGGTCATTTCTAGTTCTGTAAAAACCAAGATCATTTTGATAGTAATTTGCATCAACGCCTGCCCAACCTATAGCATATCTAAAATTACCAGTTAGATTACTTAACCTAAATGTCCCCCTAAATCCTTTTGTTTCAGAGAAAGTTGGAGAATCGCTTTGATATACAGTTCCGCTTACATTATATTTTCTTTTGTTGTCAAATAAATCAAAAAGAAAAGCACTGTTATTGGAATTCTCAAAATTTCCAGATCTATTTACATTTGTATTTAAAAAGGATAAAGTAGAGTATTCATTTAAAACTTGTTGACTAAATGATAAGACATTATAATTAGTTAGAGGAGCAATCTTCTCACTTCTTAATTCTCCTGTAGATTTATTAATAATTCGAGCATAAGCATTGTTTGTAATAGAATTTATAAATCCAATACTTAATCCTGAATTTGTAGTTCCAGTAATTTTTATGGAATTTAACAGGTCGGGTTTAACATCATAATTGATTATTTCTTCATTGTTTTTTAAAATATCACTTTCTTTAAAATTAATTTCTTCACCAATTCTCCTACTGTAAAAGAAATTACCTCCTCTAAAGCTCATTCCATCAGCTTTTTTAAATAATGTTGCACCTTCAGTAAAGAAAGCTCTATTTTCATCAAACTGTTGTTCAAATGGACTAAGATTTAGCTCTTTGTCATCAAATGTTACTTGACCAAAATCAGGAATAAGAGTTGCATCTAATGTAAAACTATTATTAATTCCATATTTCAAATCCATTCCAGCAGAATATCCATTTAAAGGACTACTTCCTTTTTTAAAGTCTATAGAATACTGAGCATATGGATAAAAAAACAATCTTAGGGGAGGGGATATGTCTTTAATCTCAGAAGTTATTCCCATAGATTCACCATAATTTGCATTTTTTTGATCAACAAAATTCCAGGTGTATACTTCACCAGTTTCAGCGATTTTTCTTCCAAAATTTATTCCCCATTTTTGAATTTTTTTTGACGAAAAACGTAGTGCACTATACGGTATTCTCATTTCCATACTCCATCCTTTATTATCAATAGAAACCTTAGATTCAAAAACAGTATCAAAATCAAAATCATTTTCTGACATTTCACCTGAAGTATATGAATCTCCTAAGGTTCCAGCACTTGTAACTATAAAACTTTGCTCATTAATATTGTCATCATAAGAATTGATAGATATAAAAAAGCTCTCTGCATTTACCTCCCATATATCGTCTCTCTGGCTAAATTCAACAGGAATAGGGTTTGGATTATTAAATTTTCCAGCTATATAAATTGCATTGTCATCATAGCCTATATATACAAAATTTTCATAACCTTCTTTTTCAGAAGAACCATTATTTGGCATCCACCTTTCAAACTTAGTTGCAGGCACTAATGTTTTCCAATTAGCATCATCTAAAATTCCATCTATTTTAGGTGGAGAATCAAATCTATTTATGTTCAATATTTTTCTGTCTTGAGAGAAGGAAAAAGAAAAGATAAGGACAAAAAAAAGACAAAAACTATTCTTCAAAATATTTATTTATATTTAAAACAATGACGAAATTAAGTTAATTTTAGATAAATATGTTAATAAAAGTTTTATTATAAAAATGACAAGTATTAACGCTATAATTTTAGGTGGAGGTTGTTTTTGGTGTACCGAAGCTATTTTTAATAGAATTAATGGAGTTATTAATATAGCTCCAGGTTATATTGGGGGCAAAACAAAAAATCCTACTTACCGTGATGTGTGTACAGGTTTAACTGGACATGCAGAAGTAATTAGAGTAGAGTATGATTCTAAACTTATTTCTTTTAGGGATATTTTAATGATTTTTTTCTCAACTCATGACCCAACTACCCTTAATAGGCAAGGAAATGATATTGGCACCCAATATCGTTCCTCAATTTTCACAAGCAATACAAGTGAAATGAAGATTATAAATGATTACATAATAGAATTAAATCAATCTAAAATTTATTTAAACCCTATAGTTACAAATGTTGAAAAAGAAACCATCTTTTATTTAGCGGAAAATTATCATTACGATTACTTTGAACAAAATAAAAACGACCCATATTGTTCTGTGATTATAGCTCCTAAAGTCAAAAAACTTATTGATAGTAAAAGCTCTTTTTTGAAATAAGTCTAATAGATAGGAGTGCTTGTTCGTAGCAGTTTGATTTGTTCCTTATTTATTAGTTTCTTTTTAAGATGTTTCTGCTATTTAAATAGGTAACCAAAAGAAAGGAGTTTAATCATTTTTTTAGACATCATAATTGACATTTTATAAAAAAAATTAAAAATAAAGGTGTCTTTTTGAAATGTTAAAATACTAACTAATACACCAAAACAAAATCCAAACCATACAATTAAAACTTGATAAATGGGAAATAATATGATTATTCTTATAGGCCAATAAATTAATGTTGGTAATGAGTTTAGATTTAAATATTCTGTAACTGGACCAGATAATTTAGCAGAAACTGAACCAGTTACTCCAAATACTATAAAGATTATAATGACTTGGAATAAAGTGTCAATTCCCCATTTTTTTTTTAGTTTCTCAATCATATCTTAATTTAATATACTTTTAATTTGATCTGCTAATTCCAATCCAATTCTATCTTGAGCTTCGTTTGTGGCAGCACCAATGTGTGGAGTTAATGATATTTTAGGATGCATTAATAATTTTACAGCAGGTTTAGGTTCATTTTCAAAAGTATCAAGACCAGCAAAGGATAGTTTTCCTGAATCTAAAGCGGAAACTAACTCAACTTCGTTAACAACACCTCCTCTTGCAGCGTTAATAAGTCCAGCTCCATCTTTCATCATATTAATTTCTTTTTTATTAATTACAAAGTTTTTTTGCGCAGGAACATGTAAAGAGATGAAATCGGAATTTTTAAGTAGATAGTCAAATTTTGAAATTTTTATTTCGAAATCTATTTTTTTTCCATCATGAAAATCTAAAGTTAAATCAGCTTTTTCTAAAAACTTATCGTATGCCAAGACCTTCATGCCAACACCAATGGCAATTTTTGCAGTTTCCCTCCCAATTCTTCCAAAGCCAATAATGCCAATAGTTTTTCCTCTAAGTTCAACACCTTTTGCATAAGTTTTTTTAAGACCTTTAAAATTACTATCTCCTTCTAAAGGCATTGCTCTATTTGATTCAAAAAGAAATCTAACTCCGCTATATAAATGAGCAAAAACTAATTCTGCCACTGATGCAGATGAAGCAGCAGGTGTGTTAATCACGTTAATTCCTTTGTTTCTAGCGTAATCCACATCAATGTTATCCATTCCAACGCCACCTCTTCCGATTATTTTTAACCCTGGACATTGATCGATAAGATCCTTTCTAACTGTAGTAGCACTTCTTACTAATAAAACACTAATATTTTCCTTATTAACATAACTAATTAGTTGATTTTGAGCTACTGTTACAGTTGAAACGTTAAACCCATCCTTTTCTAATGAATCTTTCCCGCTTTTAGAAATTCCGTCATTAGCTAAAACATTTATCATGAGTATTTATTATTAATTAAACTATTCTTTTTAATTCATTCATTACATCAATTAGAACTTTTACAGATTCTATTTCTAAGGCATTATATATTGAGGCTCTATACCCACCTACAGATCTATGACCATTAACTCCATTTATATTTGCTTCTTTACACATTTGATCAAAAAGTTCCTTGTGATTTGAATCAACTAAATTAAACGTTACGTTCATTAAACTTCTGTCTTGTTTAGCTGCAAACCCCAAAAATAATTCATTTGTGTCTATAGCTTGATATATTAGTTTAGCTTTAGTATTGTTTTTAGATTCAATACTTTCAATACCACCATTATCTTTTAGCCATTTAAGAGTTAACATTGATGTGTACACAGCAAAAACAGGAGGAGTGTTAAACATGCTCTCTTTATCAATATGCACTTGGTAGTCAAGCATAGATGGTATTTTTCTAGAAACTTTTCCTAATATATCTTCTTTAACAATTACTAATGTTGCTCCAGCTGGTCCAAAGTTTTTTTGAGCTCCAGCGTAGATTAATCCAAATTTAGAAAAATCAATTTTTCTAGAAAATATATCAGAAGACATATCAGAGACTAAACACACATCAGTGTCTGGGATATGTTTAATTTGAGTACCAAAAATTGTATTATTTGAAGTTATATGAAAGTAATCTAAGTCAGAGTCAATAGAATATTCTTTTGGTATATAATTAAAATTATTGTCTTTTGATGAAGCAATTTCAATTGCATCTCCAAAAATTTTTGCCTCTTTTAATGCTTTACTAGCCCAAGCACCAGTATTCAAATAACCAGCTTTATTCTCTAATAAATTATAAGCTGTCATTAAAAACTGCATACTTGCTCCTCCTTGTAAAAACAAAGCTTTATAGCCTTTGTTTTCTAAACCAAGAAGGTTTAAAGCTAGTGAAGTAGCTTCATGCATTATTTCCTTAAAATCTTTACTTCTATGAGATATTTCTAATAATGATAACCCAGAATTATTAATGTCATTAACTCCCTTGGAAGCTTCTTGAATTACTGATTTTGGCAGTATACTTGGGCCAGCACTAAAATTATGTTTTGTCATTTGAATTTTATAAGGTGCAAAAATAATAAAATATGAATAATTAAGTATTGTTTTATAGATAAGATATTATTATATTTTTAACAAAAAATCTAATGTATCAATATTGTCAGCATAATCGTCAATTTTTGGACTTTGACTTTCTCCAAAACAAGTAAAACTGTTTATTTTTAAATTACTTACTATACATTGTAATGAATCTTTATAATTAGTTATATAAGAGTTTAAATCATTAGAGTTTTCATAAAATTGATAAAACAAACATCCTATTGGAGATCCTAGTTTATTATCTTCTTTTAAAATTAGAAATCCATTTTCAATAAATTTTTGATTACTCATTAAATAGACTGTTTTGTTATAATCGTAATTGTTTGCATATTTATTGTGATTTATCACTTCTTTAAACTTAAACAAAGCATTAAAAAGCAAATCAAAATTATAGTTTTTAGGAACTAAAATTTTAGAAACACTTCTGCATCCCATTCCAAAATAATTAAAGATATCTTTTCCTAAATTTTCTAAATCTATTTCTGATTCATTGCCATCTAGAACAGCAATTGAATGTCTGGTTTTTCTAAGAAGTTTAGGGTATTTTTTAAAGTAATATTCGAAGTATTTAAATGAGCTGTTGCTTCCTGTTGCAATAACTCCATCAAAGTTTTTTATAGGTTTATCTGTAAATTCAATTTTATTTTTAAATCCAGGATTTAAAAAATCTAAAAAATCTATTATAATTGGTAATATGATTTTATCATCAGAAGACATTTTTATTAAACAATTGTAGTTTAAAATAGTTGCACATATAAAGTCATGAAACCCTACAACAGGTAGGTTGCCTGCCATAATTATAGCGATAGTTTTATTTGAACAATCTTTCTTTTCGTATTTGTTAATCCAAAAAGAAAGATTTTCGCTAACCAATTCTTTACTCCAATTTTTAAAAGAAAGTAAAATATAATCTTTGGTAAACCAGTTATTGTATTGATAAGCAGATACAATTTTTTTGTTAAATTTTTCTATCCATTCTTGATATAAGGAGTCTTTGCTTTCATCGGAAATATCTTTAAATAATTCTCCTAGTTTATGAAAAGCATTTATTTTTTGATCTATTATAGTCACTAAATTTGTTTGGAATTTTAATTCAATTACTTTTGCATGCAAATCTATAGAAAGATCTTGTAACAACCATGGCTATAAAGATTACTGATGAATGTATAAATTGTGGTGCTTGCGAACCAGAATGTCCTAACACTGCTATTTATGAAGCTGCTTATGAATGGAAATATTCTGATGGCACAAGTTTATCAGGTGATTTAATTTTGCTAAATGGAAAAAGTGTTAATGCAGAAATTGAGCAAGAACCTGTTTCAGATGAATATTATTTCATATCCTCAGACAAATGTACCGAGTGTAAAGGTTTTCATGAAGAACCTCAGTGTGCTGCTGTATGTCCAGTTGACTGTTGTATTCCAGATGAAAATAATGTTGAGTCTGAAGAAACTCTTATGGATAAGCAGAGATTTATGCACCCTGAAAATTAATTTATGAAAGCAGGTATTGTAGGACTTCCAAATGTTGGAAAATCAACACTTTTTAATTGTTTATCTAACACAAAGGCTCAAAGTGCAAATTTCCCTTTTTGTACGATAGAGCCTAATATAGGAATAATAAGTGTTCCTGATAAAAGATTAGAAAATTTAGAGAATTTAGTTAATCCCGAAAAGGTAATTCCTGCTACAGTTGAAATTGTTGATATTGCAGGATTAGTTAAGGGAGCAAGTAAAGGAGAAGGATTGGGAAATCAATTTTTAGCTAATATAAGAGAAACAGATGCTATTATTCATGTTTTGAGGTGTTTTGATGACGATAATATTGTTCATGTTGAAGAATCTATTGATCCAATTAGAGACAAGGAGATTATTGATTTAGAACTTCAGTTAAAAGATCTAGAAACAGTAGAGAAAAGGAGAGATAAAATAGCTAGATTAATAAAAACTGGAAATAAAGAGGCTATTGCTGAAAATACACTTTTAATTAAATTAATAAATCATTTGCATTCTTTTAAACCTGTAAGAAGTTTCGATTTTTTTGATAAAGAAAAAATTTTAATTGATACAATGCAATTGATAACTAATAAACCAGTATTATATATATGTAATGTTGATGAATCTTCTGCTGTTGGTGGTAATTCTCATGTTGATCAAATTAAGATGGTTATCGAAGAAGAAAATTCAGAATTTATAATTTTAGCAGTTGCTATTGAGGCAGACATTAATGAGCTGGATACATATGAAGATAGACAAGTTTTTTTGTCAGATATTGGATTGAGCGAACCAGGATCTTCTAAGATGATAAGAAAAGCTTATGATCTATTGAATTTACAAACTTATTTTACTGCTGGTGTTAAAGAAGTTAGAGCCTGGACTATACTGAAAGGTATGAGTGCTCCTCAAGCTGCAGGAGTGATACATACTGATTTTGAGAAAGGATTTATTAAAGCAGAGGTTATTTCATATAGTAATTATATTAAATTTGGAAGTGAATCAAAAGCTAGAGAAGTTGGAAAATTAAAAATTGAGGGAAAAGATTATATAGTTAACGATGGCGATATTATGCACTTTAGATTTAATATCTAGCTAAAAAAGATTTCAACAACAGATCATTTCTATTGTTAATTAATTTATTAAAACACCATTTCATTTTTTTTTAATCCACATCTATATTAGCTATTTTCGTAGCTATGTCAGTTTCATCAAATTATACTGAAGATAATATTAGGTCATTAGATTGGAAGGAGCATATTAGAATGCGTCCGGGAATGTATATTGGAAAATTAGGCGATGGTTCATCACCTGATGACGGCATCTACATTCTTTTAAAAGAAGTTCTAGATAATTCTATTGATGAATTTATAATGGGAGCTGGAAAAACAATTAAAATTTCGATTTCTGATTCCGGAGTTTCAGTTAGGGATTATGGAAGAGGGATACCACTAGGTAAAGTTGTTGATGTTGTTTCTAAGATGAATACAGGAGGAAAATATGATTCTAGAGCTTTTAAAAAATCAGTAGGTTTAAATGGAGTTGGAACCAAAGCAGTTAATGCTTTATCATCTAGTTTTAAGGTTGATTCTTGTAGGGATAGCAAGATAAAGTCTGTCTTTTTTGAACAAGGTAATTTGATTTTAGATAAAGACATCGAAGAGACTTCTAAAAGAAAAGGTACTAAAGTCACTTTTATACCTGATACAGTAATATTTAAAAACTATAAGTTTAGAGCAGAGTATGTCTCAAAAATGCTTAAGTATTACGTTTATTTAAATCCTGGTTTAACTATTTTATTTAATGGTGAAAAATTTATTTCTTCAAATGGTTTAAAAGATCTTTTAGAAGATAATAATGACATTGAAAAATTATTATACCCTATCATTCATTTAAAAGGAGATGATATTGAGGTTGCTTTAACTCATAGCAAGATCCAGTATAGTGAGGAATACTATTCTTTTGTTAATGGACAACATACGACACAAGGTGGCACTCATCAGTCTGCATTTAGAGAGGCGCTTGTAAGAGTTATAAGAGATTTTTATGGTAAACCTTATGATGCTAGTGATATTAGAAAATCAATTATTTCTGCCGTTAGTATAAAAGTTATGGAACCTATTTTTGAATCACAAACTAAAACTAAGTTAGGTTCAACTGAAATGGGAGGAGGGCTTCCTACTGTTAGATCATATATAAATGATTTCATAGGAAAATATTTAGACAATTATCTACATAAAAATTCAGATACTGCAGAAAAAATTCAGAGAAAAATTATTCAGGCTGAAAAAGAAAGAAAAGAACTTTCAGGAATAAGGAAATTAGCTAGAGAAAGAGCGAAAAAGTCAAATCTTCATAATAAAAAATTAAGAGATTGTCGAGTTCATCTCAATGATATGAATAAAGAAAATAGATTGGATTCTACTTTGTTTATTACAGAAGGAGATTCTGCTAGCGGATCTATAACAAAATCAAGAGATGTTAATACTCAGGCTGTTTTTAGTTTAAGAGGAAAGCCTCTTAATTGTTATTCAATGACAAAAAAAATTGTATACGAAAATGAAGAATTTAACTTATTGCAAGCTGCATTAAATATAGAGGATAGTATAGAGTATCTAAGATATAATAATATAGTTATTGCAACAGATGCCGATGTTGATGGAATGCATATAAGACTTCTTTTAATCACTTTCTTTTTACAATTTTTTCCTGAATTAATCAAAGAAGGACATTTGTATATATTACAAACTCCTCTTTTTAGAGTTAGAAATAAAAAAGAAACAATTTATTGTTATTCGGAAAATGAAAGAATTGAAGCTATTAATAAATTAGGAAGTAAACCAGAAATTACAAGGTTTAAAGGTTTAGGTGAGATTTCTCCAAACGAGTTCAAGCATTTTATAGGAGAAAATATAAGGTTAGATCCAGTTATGCTTGATGAAAATTTTAGTATTGAAGATTTATTGTCTTTTTACATGGGAAAAAACACTCCTGATAGACAAAAATTTATAATTGATAATCTTAAGGTTGAATTTGATAGAATAGATTCATAGATGGAGGAAGAATATTTAGAACCAGATGAAATAAGTAAAGAAGAATTAGAAGATTCTTTAACTAGGGTATCTGGAATGTATAAGGACTGGTTTTTAGACTATGCATCCTATGTAATTTTAGAGCGTGCTGTTCCTTCACTAGAAGATGGTTTTAAACCTGTACAGAGAAGAATTCTTCATTCCATGAAAGATTTGGATGATGGACGTTTTAATAAAGTTGCAAATGTTGTAGGTCATACTATGCAATACCATCCTCATGGGGATGCTAGTATAGCAGATGCAATGGTTCAAATTGGCCAGAAAGATCTTTTAATTGAAACTCAAGGTAACTGGGGAAATATATTAACAGGCGATCGATCAGCTGCTTCGAGATACATAGAGGCAAGACTCTCTAAATTTGCTTTAGAGGTAGTTTTTAGCCCTAAAATAACAAAATGGCAATCATCGTATGATGGAAGAAGAAAAGAACCTATAAATTTACCTGTTAAGTTTCCTTTGTTGCTTGCGCAGGGAGGTGAAGGTATTGCAGTAGGTTTATCTACCAAGATTCTACCTCACAACTTTATTGAGCTAATAGACTCATCAATAAAATGTTTAAAGGGACAAAAATTCATTATTTATCCTGATTTTCCGACTTCAGGAATAATAGATATAAGTAATTATAATGATGGGCTTAGGGGAGGAAGGATTAAAGTCAGGGCAAGAATAAGTCAATTAAACAAGAATACTTTAGTTATCAGTCAGATTCCATTTACCACCACTACATCTTCTTTAATTGATACAATTGTTAAAGCTAATGACAATGGAAAAATTAAAATAAAGAAAATCGAAGATAATACAGCAAATGATGTAGAAGTTTTAGTTCATTTACCTAGTGGTGTATCTCCAGATAAAACCATCGACGGTTTATTTGCTTTTACTTCTTGTGAAACTTCAATTTCTCCCCTTGGATGTGTTATTGAAAATAATAAACCATTGTTTATAGGTGTTTCAGAAATTTTAGAAAAATCTACTGATCGAACTAAAAAATTACTAAAATTAGAATTAGAATATAAAAGAGGTGATTTTGAAAATCAATGGCATTATGCTTCTTTAGAAAGGATTTTCATTGAAAACAGGATTTATCGTGATATTGAAAATGTTGAAACCTGGGAAGGTGTAATTAAGGCAATATCAGAAGGTTTGCAACCGTTTACAAATGATCTTAAAAGAGAAGTTGTTGAAGATGATGTTGTAAGGTTAACTGAAATAAAGATTAAAAGAATTTCCAAATTTGATATAGATAAGGCTCAAATAAAAATTGAATCTATTGAATCTGAATTAGAGAAAATCACCTTTCATTTAAATAATCTTACTGATTTTGCTATAAGTTATTATAAAAATTTAAAATCTGTTTATGGAAAAAATAAAAAAAGAAAAACTGAGATTAGAATATTTGATGATGTAGACGCTAAGAAAGTTGTAGTAAAAAACTCAAAGCTTTATGTTAATAGGGAAGAGGGTTTTATTGGTACTTCAATTAGAAAAGATGAGTTTGTTGAGGAATGTTCCGATATAGATGATGTTATTGCGTTTACTGAAGAGGGAAAGATGATGGTTACAAAAGTAGATTCGAAAAAGTTTATTGGTAAAAACATAAAGCATGTAGCTGTTTTTAAAAAGAAAGACAAGAGAACAGTTTATAATATGATTTACAGGGATGGGAAAAAGGGAACATCATATATTAAAAGATTTAGTGTTACAGGAGTTACTAGAGATAAAGATTATGATTTAACAAGAGGAACAGAAGGTTCTAAAATCCTTTACTTTTCAGCAAATCCTAATGGAGAGGCAGAAATAGTAAATGTTATTTTAAGACAGTCTGGTTCGATAAAAAAATTAAAATGGGAATTAGATTTTGCTGATTTAGAAATTAAAGGAAGGAGTTCTAAAGGTAATATAGTTACAAAATACACTGTAAATAAAATTGAATTCAAAGAAAAAGGTTTGTCTACTCTGAAGCCTAGAAAGATTTGGTTTGATGAAACTATACAAAGGTTAAATGTAGAGAACAGGGGGGAACTGTTAGGTGAGTTTAAAGCAGACGATTCTTTACTTATTATTCAACAAAATGGTATTTTAAAGACATTTAAGCCTAACTTAAATATGCATTTTCCAGAGGATATGATTATTTTGGAGAAGTGGATTATAGACAAGCCTTTGTCAGCAATTTATTTTGATGGAAATAAAGACAGGTATTTTATAAAACGTTTTTTAGCTGGAAGTCAAAATGTAGATCAATACTTTATCCCATCAAACTCTAAAGTTCAGTTAGAAATAGTTTCCTCTGATTGGAAGCCGGTAATTGATATAAGTTTCTCAAAAACGTCTAAAGGAACAAAAGATAATTTGATTGAAAAAATTGAAGAGTTGATTAGTGTAAAAGGGATTAAGGCTCTAGGCAATCAACTTTCTTCTTTTAAGATAAAAAACATTAATTTAATTGAACCGATTCCATACAGTCCCCCTGAAAAAACTCCAATAATGGAACTTGAAGTAAATGAAGATGTCAGTGTTCAAAACGAAAATGTAGAAAACGATAATAAAAACTCAGAAAACCAAGAAGGGCAGACTGAACTGGAGTTTTAATCAGTTATGATATTTTTTTATTTATTTTTTATTTCATAACAAATATATTTTTCGATGCTAGGGTGATTTTTAAGCTTTGGGTGATTGAACTCTCCCTTTTTAATCATTCCAATTTTTTTCATTACGTTTTCTGATTTTATATTATTTTGAGAACAAGTTGAAATCACTTTTTCAATATTCAAGTCCATAAATGCAAACTTTAAACATCTTTTTGCACCTTCAGTTGCATATCCTTTGTTCCACGCTGATTTTTTTAATCGCCAACCTATATCTGTGGCAGGAGTAAATTCTGTTTTGTAATTTTGATAAGCTAACCCAATAAATCCAATAAACTCTCCTGAATTTAATATTTCAGTTGCGAAATAGTTATACCCATGTTTATTATAATGTTTTAGAAGTCGATATATGAATTCCTCTGTTTCTTGTTTTGTTAATTTTTTAGGAAAATATTCCATAACATCCGCATCCTCATTCATTTCAGCAAATGAATTAAGGTCTTCTTTTGTCCAATTTCTAAAACCAAGTCTTTTAGATTTGAAAATATATTTACTTTTCGACATTTACTCAGAAATTTTCTTAGCTAATCCTCTTTGTGTGTTTTTAATATCTCCCACAAATGAATATTCAAATACATAAGTATCCTCAAAGGTGCTTAATATTTTCATTTGAACAGGTTTTCTTTCGTTTAATGATTTAGGATTGATTTTTTTATAAATGCACTCACATTCTGAAACCCATTTAACAGAGTTTGAGTCGATATTATTGTTAAAATATCCTATTTCTAACTCTTTTGTTCTATTAAATTTCGTTTTAAGAGTATCGCCTTTTTCTGAAATTGATTGAAATTCAAAAGCTCCAACCTGAAATTCTTTACAGTTTCTTTCTGAATTAAAGCAAGAGGTTAATAATAGTAATAAAAGAAATAATGGTGCACGTAAATTATTCATACGTAAAGATATATCAATTCTTGAATATTTTAAAAGTGCCATCCATGTAAAAAAAGCCAATTTCTTTAATTTTTTTATTGACACTTAATTTTTCTAAGTTCTCTGGTAGAGAAGGAGTAGGGGTTAGTTTATTGCTTTCCTTGCTAATTTCTTCTGATGGACCTCCATTGATTAACCAATCAAGAGAGATGTCTTTAAATGCATTAGTTACTTTAATCACAAAATCTAGACTAGGCTTATTCCTTCCACTTAAAACATGTGAAACGCTTGATCTTTGAGTTCCAATCTTTTCTGCAAATTTAGAAGCTGTTAAACCTTCTGTTTCAATCAATTTTTTTAATCTTTCTCTGAATTTTTCCATGTATACAATTGTAAATTTATATAAAATATTTTACATAATTACATTAAATTATATATTATTTATTAACACTTTAGTTAAAGTGTTACTTTAATATAAATTCATAAAATGCTTAAAAATAAGCAATTAATCAATTTAATAATTTTTATGTACACATTTGTTAATATTTTATCATTTTTTATAAGTTTTTAAACAAATATACTGTTCACAATTGTAATCATTTGTATTGTTAACTTTGATGTTTCTAAATAAATTAATGGGATTAGAAATTGATAAATATCAAGATTATAAAGAAGAGTTGCTTTTTGGTAGATACATAAACAATGATTCTATAGTTAAACTTAATATGAAGTATGACTTTTTGGTTATAGGTCATAGTTCTAATAATCTTCCTATTTATTCGATTAAAATGGGATTTGGACCAATTAAAATACTTTTATGGTCCCAAATGCACGGAAATGAATCTACTTCCACAAAAGCTTTATTTGATTGTTTATCATTCTTAAACAATTACCAGAAAAATATTTTTTCTTCCGTTACTTTGATGCTTATACCAATATTAAACCCTGATGGAGCTTTGAATTATACCAGAGAAAATATTAACAATATTGATCTTAACAGAGATGCCCTTTCTTTAAGTCAGATAGAGAGTAATGTTTTAAGGAATCACTATAATCAATTTAAGCCCGACTTCTGTTTTAATCTACATGACCAAAGATCTATTTACTCAGTAAAAAATAACAAACCCTCTATATTATCTTTTTTATCTCCTTCTGCTAATTTTGAAAAATCTGAAACTAAATCTAGAAAGGAGAGTATGAAGATTATAGCTTTCGTAAAAGATAAAATGTCTTCAATTATTCCTGATAATATTTCAAGATATAATGATGATTATAATCAAAACTGCGTTGGAGACACATTTCAATCTCTTAAAACTCCTACTATTCTTTTTGAATCTGGACATATAGGTCAAGATTATAACAGAGAAAAAACAAGAGAATACATGTGTTATTCTTTGATCTACTCCATAAATTCAATTGCTTTTAATGATTTTGTAAAAATTGATTACAAAGACTATTACTTAATTCCAGAAAATTCAACTTTTTTCTGTGATATTTTTTTAAAAAATGTTAAAACCTTCTCTGATAAAAATCAAACTATCGATATATGTATCATGTTTAAAGAAGTTTTAGATGTTAATAAAAAAGAAATTAGATTTGAACCTTACATAGATAAACATGGACATTTTTCAAATATGTCAGGTCATCTTAATGTTGATTTCAATCAAATTAAAGATTGTTTTGATATGTCCAATAATCTTATCATTGATAATTTAATGGATATCATTAATGAATTGCGAATAATTCAATGATTTATCATTTTATTTAAAAATAATTCAATATATTTGCATTTCGTTAAATTTAAAACAATAAAATGGCTAAATTAAAGCTTGATGAAATAGATCATCAAATATTAGATCTATTAATAGACAACACAAGAACAGCTTTTACGGATATTGCAAAACAACTTCTTATTTCTGCTGGAACAGTGCATGTAAGGGTAAAGAAAATGGAGAATGCGGGTATAATTAAAGGCTCCTCTTTAACACTTGATTACAAAAAGCTAGATTATACTTTTATAGCATATATCGGAATTTTTTTAGAAAGAACTCATCATACAAAATTTGTTCTTCAACATTTAGAAAAAATTCCTTTTGTAACTGTAGCCCATATTACAACAGGTAAGTTTAATATATTTTGTAAAGTTCGTGCTAAAAGCACTGATCATGCAAAGTCTATTATATTCATGATTGACGATATTGAGGGGGTTTCAAGAACTGAAACAATGATTTCTCTAGAAGAAAGCATAAATGACAAGAAAAGATTGATGCATAGAATTTTTAATGAATTAGAGTAATTTTTAAGTTTTTGTGAAAAAATTAACCAAGAAAGAAAGATTTAACGATAAAGTTTTATCAAGATACCAAGTTTATAATAGTATTTTTTCAACTCTTCCATACGAAAGTATAGGAAATACTGGGGTTATGCTTCCTTTATTTGAAAAAATTTGTGTAGAAGGTTATGATAAAAATAATAATCCATCTCAAATAGTAGAATTTTTTTTCAATACCTATTTAAAGGACTCAGATGAAAAAGAGAAGATTACGTTGCTTTTCAGATTTATTCAATACATAGAAAGACAGGTTGTCCTCTTTGATGCAGTTGAAGACGCTTCATTTTCTTATATAAATAATTTAGATGGTAGAGGAACTTTACGTAGTTTAAAAGAAGAGGCTGAGTCTAAAAATAAAAAGCCTGAATTAAGGGATTACTTATCAAAGTTTAGATTAAGACCAGTTTTAACTGCTCATCCAACTCAGTTTTATCCAGGATCTGTATTAGGGATCATTACCGACCTTGCTTCAGCAGTTAAAGAAAATGATTTAGCTCAAATAAAAATTATACTTTCTCAATTAGGTAAAACACCTTTTTTTAAAAATAAAAAACCTACACCATATGATGAAGCAGTTAGTCTTACTTGGTATTTATCGAATGTTTTTTACAATTCAATAAGTAATATTTATAAATATATTAAATCGAATATATTTGATGGAGAAGACTTTAATAATGATATAATTAATTTAGGGTTTTGGCCTGGTGGAGATAGAGATGGAAATCCATTTGTCACAACTGAAATTACGCTAAGTACTGCAAGGAAGCTAAGAAGTGATGTAATTAAGAATTACTATAGGGATATTAGAAAACTTAGGAGAAGGCTTACTTTTAAGAATATAGACACTATAGTTGTTAATATTGAGAATAGACTATATAAAAGTATTTTTAACGACGATAATCCACCTGAAATTAGTTTAGAAGAGCTTAAAAGTAAGCTGTATCAGATAAAAGAAATTTTGACTAATGAGCATAAATCGTTGTTTATTGATGACTTGGATGACTTGATAAACAAGGTTAATATTTTTGGTTATCATTTTGCGAGTTTAGATATTAGACAAGATTCAAGAATTCATAGTAAAGTTTTTGAAAATATTTTTAAAATTGCTCAAAAATCACTTATCAAAATATTTCCTACTAATTACCTAAATCTATCTGAGGAAAAAAAGATAAAGGTTCTTTCAAGTATTAAAAGAAATATTCCTTTAGATCATTTTAAAGATGAATTAGCTATTTCTACTTTAGGATCTATTAGAGCAATGAAAACAATTCAAAATGCTAATGGTGAAAAAGGATCAAACAGGTACATTATAAGTAATAATCAATCATCTTTAAATATTCTTGAAGTTTTTACAATGTTTAGGTTAAGTGATTGGGAATCACCTTCTGTAGATATAATTCCTTTATTTGAAACTATCTCAGATTTAAAAGTTGCTTCTATGGTAATGGAATCTGTTTATAGAAATAAACTTTATAGAGATCATTTGTCTAAAAGAGGGAATAAACAAACTATCATGCTTGGTTTTTCTGATGGAACTAAAGATGGAGGCTACTTAATGGCTAATTGGAGTATATTAAAGGCAAAAGAAGCCTTGACAACTATTTCTAGAAAATTCGGTATTAAAGTGCTCTTTTTTGATGGAAGAGGAGGGCCTCCAGCAAGAGGAGGGGGTAATACGCATCAGTTTTATGCTTCTATGGGTGGTTTTGTAGAGTCTGATGAAATTCAACTTACCGTTCAAGGTCAAACAATTAGCTCAAATTTTGGCACTGTTCAATCTTGTCAATATAATTTAGAACAATTATTAAGTTCTGGAATTCAAAACAGAATATTAAATGATAGTAATGATAGTTCAAATAAAGATGATAAAGTTATTTTAGAAAACTTAGCCAACATTAGTTATAAAGCATATAGTGATTTTAAAAGTCATCCTAAATTCCTTCCTTATTTAGAACATATGAGTACTATTAAATACTACGCTAAAACTAATATAGGTAGTAGACCGTCAAAAAGAGGAAAAGTTGATGCAGAATTTGATTTTTCTGCATTAAGAGCAATTCCTTTTGTTGGTAGTTGGAGTCAGCTTAAACAAAATGTTCCAGGTTTTTATGGTGTTGGAACTGCATTAAAACATTATAGTAACCAAAATAAGTTTAATGATCTCAAAAAACTATACAAAAGATCTTCATTTTTTAGAACATTAATTTCTAATAGTATGATGAGTCTTACAAAGTCATTTTTTAAATTAACTTCATATATGAAAAATGATCCTGAATATGGAGAATTTTGGACCTTAATCTATGAAGAGTATAAACTGTCAAAATCAATGATACTAAAACTTTCAGGTTTTAAGGAACTTATGGAGAATGAACCTGCAAATAAAGCTTCAATTCAGACAAGGGAAAGAATTGTTCTTCCTTTAATTACCATTCAACAATATGCTTTAAGAAAAATTAAAGACATTGAAAGAGGTGTTGTTTCTAAAAAGGATTTGAATACTTATGAAAAAATGGTTACTAGATCTTTGTTTGGAAATATAAATGCAAGTAGAAACTCAGCATAATTATTATTTTTCATAATATCGAAATGAATCAATAATGGTTTTATTTTCAACTTCAATATCATAAACAGGATTCCCTATTTCTTTTAAAAGAATAAAGTTTATTTTTCCATGACTGTTTTTTTTGTCATGTTTTAATAGCTTAATAATTTCCATTATTTCACTATTTGAAAAATTAATTTTTTTATAAATTTTTAATATGTGCTTTTTAATTTTATCTAAATCAAATTGAGAAAAATTAAAATATTTATTGGATATGTATGAAGCTAAAACAATACCAATACCAATAGCCTCTCCATGTAAGAGTCTTTTATTAGTGTTTAAAAAAAATGATTCAATTGCATGGCCTAAAGTATGACCAAAATTTAAAGCCTTTCTTTCCTTATTTTCTTTTTTATCTATTAGAATAATTTTATTTTTAATTTCTATAGATTTATTGATGATTTTTAAATTATAAATTATACTATTATTTTTTTCAGAAACTAATTTATTAAACAAGTCTAAATTTGAAATTAATGAATGCTTGAATATTTCAGCATATCCACTAAAAATTTCTAATTTATTAAGAGTATTTAAATAGATTGGATCTATTATTACCATTTTAGGGTCATGAAATGTTCCAATTTGATTTTTCAAAACACCCAAGTCAACACCTGTTTTTCCACCAATAGAAGCGTCTACCATTGACAAGAGAGTTGTAGGAATGTTTATATAATCTATTCCTCTTTTAAATGTACTTGCAATAAAGCCACCCATATCACCAACGACTCCACCACCTAAATTGATTATTAGACTTTTTCTATCTGCTCCAAGGGATGATAATTTATTCCATAAAAACATACATGATTCAATATTTTTATGATCTTCGCCATCCTTTGAAATTATTGTTTCATATTCTTTAATTTTAATTTTATCAATTAGAACACTTAGACAATCTTTATTCGTATTGAAATCTAAATGAATAAATATTTTTGAATAATTGCAAGAATTTAAATGAGACTTAAGTGTATTATAGCCTTCATTTTCGAAAAAAATAGAATAACTTTCAGCCTTAATTGGTTTCATTTGTCTAAAATATTTTACAAAAATAACATCTTTTTTATTTAAAAAACTATGTAATTTAGTATAATAAAAATTTAAATTATTGAATTCGATATTTTCAAATACTAAGGAGGCCTTTTCATTAAAATCTAATTTCGAACTTTCAAGAGCTCAATTCCTATTTAAGATTATAGAAAACAAGACACTTGTAAAAATATCTACATTTTTAACAAAACTTGCCTTAAAAATCTACTTACCTGTTACTCCAATTATTAAAATGAGTGTATTTAATCATTTTTGTGGAGGAATTTCTGAATTGGATTGTATCCCAATTATAAAAAAAATGTATCAAAAAAAAGTAAGTTCAGTACTTGATTTTTCTACTGAAGCCTTTAATTCAGAAGAGGAGTTTGATAGCTGTTATGATAAAAAACTATCAATCATTGAATTTGTAAAGAATCGTACTGAAATTCCTTTTACAGTTTTTAAACCTACATGCTTAGGAAGTATAGGCTTGTTTAAAAAGAAAACAAATGGAGAGACTTTAAATGAAGATGAAAATATTCTTTGGAATAAAGTTGTTTTAAGATTTGAAGGAGTATGTCAAAAAGCTTTCGAAAATGATATTAAAGTTTTAATAGATGCAGAGGAGGTTTTTGTTCAAAAGGCTATTGATGATCTAGCTCTTTTAATGATGCTTAAATTCAATAAAAAAAAACCAATTGTGTTTAATACTGTTCAAATGTATAGATGGGACAGATTAGAATATTTAAAAATTTTATTAAATGATAAAAACAATAATGATATTATATTTGGTTTTAAACTTGTAAGAGGAGCTTATATGGAAAAAGAAAGGTTAACAGCAAAATCTTTAAATATTAAATCTCCAATTTGTGAAAGCAAACTTGAAACCGATGTAAATTTTGATTCTGGATTAGATTTTGTATTTGAAAACTTAAATAGAATTAGTTTGGTTTGTGGATCTCATAATGAAGAATCTGTTATTAAAATTATGAATATTATGAAAGAAATGAATATTGATAACAATGACCAAAAAATTTGGTTTGGCCAATTATACGGCATGAGTGATAATATAACTTATAATCTAGCTGATAAGGGCTATAATGCTTTTAAAATCTTACCATTTGGACCTGTAAGAAACCTTATGCCATATTTAATAAGAAGAGCAGAAGAAAACACTTCTGTTAAGGGGCAAACAGGAAGGGAATTACAACTTATAATTAATGAAAAAAGAAGAAGATATTTAGAGAAGTCATAACTATTTTACTTTCTTGAAATATGCAACTTTTTCACAATTTTTAATTTTGAAAGTTGATAGATTACTTTTTATATCAGCTTCAATAATGTATATTTTACATGAATCTAATTTTACATTACTTTTTGAAAAATTTACATCATAAATATTTAAAAAGCCTTCTTTGCTTTTAATTATACTTTCGTTTTTATTATTAAAAACCCATTCTTTTTTATAGATATCATTTAATACCCTTTTGTTTGGTGTATAGTTAAAAGTACTTTCTTTTTTATCTAAAATAAATATTAGGATAATTATTCCTATTGTTGTTCCAAACAGGAAATAGTATAAACGTTTTAAAAAGCTCATAGGTAAGTTATCTGTTTTTAATTGTTATTTTTCTTTTATCATCTCTAATATAATCTATTGTAATATGAGAATAGTTTTGATTTAATTGATCAATAATTATTTCAGGCCATTCAATTATGACTTTATTTTTACTTGCTAAATAGTCCAATAGGCCTAAGCTATTAATTTCTTCTATTTTTTCAATCCTGAAAAGATCTATATGAAATACAGTGGATTCTTTAGTGATGTATTCATTTATTAAGCTATAAGTAGGACTATTTACTGTATCTATGACTCCTAAATTTTTACATAATTGTTTAACTAGCGTAGTCTTTCCAGCCCCAATAACTCCGCTAAATAGAAGAATGTTACTTTTAGAACTTTTTAAAACAAACTCACTTGCTTTTTCAAGGTTGTTTAAGTCATATTCAAATTCCATAATCTACTTTGGCTTAATCACAACAAATGGCACTAACATTTCTTCTAAAGAAACTCCGCCATGCTGGTATGTGTTTTTAAACATATTTACGTAATTATTGTAGTTGTTTGAATATACGAAGTAAGTATTTTCTTTAGCAAATATAAAACAACTGCTTAGATAATTTGATGGTAATAAAAAACTTGAAGGATCGTCAATTTTAATTACTTTTTTAGTTTCAGAATTTATCTTTTTTGCTGTTTTATATCTTAAATTTGTAGATATTTCTTTATCACCAGAAACTAGCGATGGAGTATTTACGTTAATTGTTCCATGATCTGTAGTGATGATTATTTTATAACCCAACTCTTTTGCTTTTGTAATTATTTTTTTTAGATTGGAATTATTGTACCAACTCAAGGTTAAACTTCTGTAAGCTTTATCATCTTTTGCCAATTCTTTAATAAAATTTACATCTTTTTTTGCATGTGAAATCATGTCAACAAAATTATATACCAAAACACTTAAATCATTTTGTTTTTCATTTTCTAGTTTTTCATAATACTTTATTCCTTCTTTAGTATTAATTACTTTATGATAATTAAAACTAATATTTTTACCTAACCGTACTAATTGTTCTTTTAGAAGAAGTTTTTCAAATAAATTTTTTCCTCCTTCATCATTTTCATTTTTCCATAATTCGTTATGCTTTTTATTTATTTCAATTGGTGATAAGCCAGAAAAAATTGAATTTCTTGAATACTGAGTGGTTGTAGGAATTATAGAAGAATAAATCTCGTTAACAGTAACTTTGTAATCGCTAATTATATCTGGTTCTAAACATTTCCACTGATCATATCTTAAATTATCAATCAAAATCATTAAAGTGGGTCTTTCTGAACTTAATTCAGGGATAACTTTATTTTTAAATAGAGTGTGAGATAGGTCAATATCATTATCTAATAAAATGTTTTTATAATTTTTCTCAATAAATGTTCCAAATAATCTATTTGCTTCTTTTTTTTGAGATTTTATAATCTCATAAATGTCATTATTATCAATTTGACTAATTTCTAATTCCCAATAAGTTAAAATTTTATAAATCTCTATCCATTCTTTAATTGAATTACAATAATTAATTTTAGAATTAATTTCTTGATAGTTTTTTTGATAGTTTGATATTGTTTTGTTGGTAATTAGTTCTTTGTTTTTAAAAATCTTGGTTAGTGATAATAAAATTTGAGTAGGACTCAACGGTTTGATTAGATAGTCATTAACTTTTAACCCAAAAGCTTCTTCTACGGTCGATTCTTCAGAATTTTGAGAAATCATAATTACCGGAATTAACGTTTTTTCTTTAATAAGATCTAATGTTTCAGTCCCGGAAAGTCCTGGCATATTTTGATCAATTAATATAGCGTCATATGTATTAAGTTTTATAAGTTTTATCGCTTCTTGACCGCTTATACATATATCAATGTCATATCCTCTGTTATTTAAAAAAAGAATATGCGATTTAAAATGATCAATTTCATCGTCAACCCATAAAAGTTTCATCATATGACATTAATTAAAATCAAATTTAGTTATAATTTAAATCACATATTAATATTGTTAATCCTTTATAAATTGAATTAATTCATTTTTCATACTTTTGCGTCGATGAACTTAAAAGCCTATCAGGTTGCTGAAATTGTTGATGGTGTAGTTGAAGGAAATGATCAAATTTCAATTGATAAACTTTCTAAAATAGAAAGTGGTGAGAAAGATTCCTTATCTTTTTTAGGTAACCCTAAGTATAATAACTTTTTATATTCATCAAAATCTTCTATAATAATTATTAGTAATTCTTTTGTTCTAGATAAACCTGTCGAAAAAACTCTTATTAGAGTTGATGATCCAAACGAGGCTTTTTCTGTATTACTTGAGTCTTTTAGTAAAAACAAAAGAATTTTATTTGGTATTGATAAAACATCAATTATTTCAAAAAACGTTAAGTATGAAGATGATTTATATTTTGGAGCTTATTCTGTTTGTCAAGAAAACTCTGTTTTAGGAAAAAATGTTAAAGTTTATCCTCAAGTATTTGTAGGTGAAAATGTAAAAATAGGGGATAATAGTATATTATTTCCTGGTGTAAAAATATATAATAATTGCATTATAGGTGAGAATTGTATAATTCACGCAGGTACAATTATTGGTTCTGATGGTTTTGGTTTTAATTTAGATAAAAACGGTAATCAAATTAAGGTTATTCATAATGGTAATGTAATTTTAGAAGATAATGTTGAAATTGGAGCTAATTGCACTATTGACAAGGCTACGTTAGGTTCAACTATAATTAAAACTGGAGTTAAAATTGATAACTTGGTTCAGGTAGCACATAATGTGATCATAGGTGAAAACACTGTTATTGCAGCTTGCGTTGGAATAGCAGGGTCAACAACAATAGGAAAAAATTGTATGATAGGAGGGCAGGCTGGAGTTTCTGGGCATTTAATAATTGGAGATCGAGTTATGATTCAAGCGCAATCTGGTGTTATGAAGAGTGTTGATTCGGATAGTACTGTAATGGGTATGCCAGCAATTAACTATAGAGATTATAATAAATCTTATGTTCATTTTAAGAATCTACCTAGTATAATAAAATCTTTAGACAAACTTTTTAATTTAAATAAAGATGGCTAAACAACAAACAATTATTAAATCAGTATCATTAAAGGGGGTTGGGATTCATTCTGGAAATGAAGTAAATCTAACTTTTAAGCCTGCTGAGGATAATTTTGGTTATGCATTTTGTCGAATAGATATGCCTGATAAGCCAATTATTGAAGCTGATATTAACTATGTAGTTAACACAAAAAGAGGAACTACTCTTGAAAAAAATGGTATTAATATCCAAACGTCTGAACATGTTTTAGCCGCTTTAGTTGGTCTTGAAATAGATAATGTATTAATTGAGTTAGATGCTGCTGAACCTCCTATAATGGATGGTTCCTCTAAGTATTTTGTTGAAGCTCTAATTAAAGCAGGCGTTAAAGAACAGAGTGAAGATAGAGTAGAATATATAGTTAAAGATGTCATTTCTTATTACGATGAAGATTCAGGTAGTGATATAACTGTAATTCCTTCAAAATTTTATGAAGTAACAACAATGGTTGATTTTGGTACAAAAATTTTAGGCACTCAAAATGCCACTATGAAAAAACTGAGTCAATTTAAAACAGATTTTGCTGATGCAAGAACTTTTAGTTTTTTACACGAAATAGAGATGTTGTTAGACAATGGTTTAATTAAAGGAGGTGATATGAATAATGCCATCGTTTATGTTGATAAAGAGCTTTCAAAAGAAACAATGCTCAAACTAAGAAAAGTTTTTAATACAGATAAGCTTGCTGTACAGTCGAATGGTATTTTAGATAATTTAACATTACATTATCCAAATGAAGCAGCTAGGCATAAACTCTTAGATGTTATTGGAGATTTAGCTCTTATTGGAACAAGAATAAAAGGTAAAGTAATCGCTAATAAACCAGGACATTATGTAAACACAATGTTCGCAAAACGATTAGCATCTATTATAAAAAATGAGAAAAGAAATGTCGCTCCTGTAATAGATTTATCTAAGCCACCTGTAATGGATGTTAATCAGATAATGAAGATTCTTCCTCATCGTCCACCTTTTTTATTGGTCGATAAAATTTTAGAAATTTCAGATAAACATATCATTGGTTTGAAAAACATCACTATGAATGAAGAGTTCTTCAATGGTCATTTTCCTGAAAAACCAATTATGCCTGGTGTGCTTCAAATTGAAGCTATGGCTCAAGCTGGAGGGGTTCTTATTTTAAATACTGTTTCTGATCCAGAAAACTATTTAACTTTTTTTGCAAAAATAGAGAATGCTAAATTTAAGTATCCAGTTGTTCCAGGTGATACGTTGATATTTAAATGCGAATTACTTTCACCTTTAAGAAGAGGAGTAGTTCACATGAAAGCTCGAGCATTTGTAGAAGGTAAGCTTACTAGTGAAGCTGAATTAACGGCTAAAATAATTAGAAATACTTAAAAATGTATAATCCTTTATCCCATATTCACCCAGGTGCTAGAATAGCAAAAAATGTTGTAGTTGAGCCTTTTACAACTATAGAAAATAATGTAACGATAGGTGAAGGGACTTGGATTGGATCAAATGTTACAGTTATGAGTGGTGCTAGAATTGGAAAAAATTGCTCGATATTTCCTGGATCAGTTATTTCTGCAGTTCCCCAAGACATGAAATTTAATGGAGAAGAAACTCTAGTGCATATTGGAGATAATACTATAATAAGAGAATGTGTTACTGTCAATAGAGGAACTGCCGATAGAAATAAAACGGTTATAGGGAAAAATTGCCTTATAATGGCATATTGTCATATAGCTCACGATTGTATTGTTGGAGACAATAGCATTTTTTCTAATAATTCAACTTTAGCAGGACATGTTACAGTAGGATCTTACGTAATTTTAGCTGGCATGGTCGCTGTTCATCAATTTTGCTCTATTGGTAACCATGCTTTTGTTGCAGGTGGATCATTAGTTAGAAAAGACATTCCGCCATATGTAAAAGCCGCTAGAGAACCTGTTTCATATGTAGGAATTAATTCAGTAGGATTAAGAAGAAGGGGGTTTGACAATAAGGTTATTATGGAAATACAATCTATATACAGAACTTTATATCAAAAAAAGTATAATAATACTCAAGCAGTCCATATTATGGAAGCAGAAATGGAAGCAACTAAAGAAAGAGATGAAATAATATTGTTTATAAAAAATTCTCAAAGAGGAATAATGAAAGGTTATTTTAAAAATTAAAAACCATGGCAACTTCATCAGATATAAGAAAAGGACTTTGTATAAAATATAGTAACGATATTTATAAAGTTATTGAGTTTCTTCATGTTAAACCAGGGAAGGGTCCGGCTTTTGTTAGAACAAAACTTAAAAGTGTAACTAATGGAAAAGTTATTGATAATACGTTTTCTGCTGGCCACAAAATTGATGAGGTAAGGGTTGAGACTAATAGATTTCAATTTTTATATAAAGAAGACGTGACCTATCATTTCATGAATGTTGATGATTATAATCAGATTACTGTTGAAGAAAATTTATTAGACTCTTCTCTATTTTTAAAAGAAGGTGAGATTGTAACAGTTTTAACAAACACAGAAGATGGATCTAGCCTTTCTGTCGAAATGCCTCAAAGTGTTACTTTGGAAATTTCAGAAACTGAACCAGGTCTTAAAGGAAATACCGCTACTAATGCAACAAAGCCAGCTACTTTAGAGACTGGAGCAACAATAAACGTTCCTTTATTTATAAATGAAGGAGATTCAATTAAAATTGATCCCGAAAAAGGATCTTATTTAGAAAGAGTAAAAAATTAATCCTATTAATGAGCATATTAGTAAATAAGAATTCTAAAATTTTGGTACAAGGATTTACTGGAAGTGAGGGAACATTTCATTCTAAACAAATGATAGCCTATGGAACAAATATAGTTGGCGGAATTACACCAGGAAAGGGTGGTCAAATGCATTTAGAAAAGCCTGTTTTTAACACTGTGAAAGAAGCTGTCGAAAAAATTAATGCTGATACTTCAATTATTTTTGTACCTGCAAGATTTGCAGCTGATGCAATTATGGAATCAGCTGATTCCGGTATTAAAACTATAATTGCAATTACGGAAGGAATTCCTATTTCTGACATGACTAAAGTAAGTCAATATATTAAAAACAAGGATTGTACCTTAATTGGACCGAATTGCCCTGGTATTATAACTCCTGACGAAGCAAAAGTTGGCATTATGCCTGGATTTGTTTTTAATAAAGGTACAATAGGGCTTGTTTCAAAATCTGGAACTCTCACATATGAAGCAGCAGATCAAATAGTTAAACAAGGTTTTGGAATATCAACTGCTATTGGAATAGGAGGGGATCCTATAATTGGAACAACTACAAAAGACGCTATAAAATTGTTTATGGATGATCCAGATACTGAATGCATAGTAATGATTGGAGAGATAGGTGGTCAACTTGAAACCGATGCTGCTCTTTGGATTAAGGAAAATGGCAATAAAAAACCTATTGTTGGATATATTGCAGGAGAAACTGCTCCAAAAGGCAGAACTATGGGCCATGCTGGAGCAATTGTTGGTGGTAGTGAAGACACCGCTGAAGCTAAAAAGAAAATCATGAAAGAATGTGGTATCCATGTTGTAGATTCTCCTGCAGAAATTGGAAAAAAAGTTGCTCAGGTTCTTCAATAAATCACTAGTTTTACAAACTAATTCGTGTTATGAGTTTATTAGAGGGGAAGACAGTGATAATTACTGGTGCTAGTCGAGGCATTGGAAAAGGTATTGCTTTAACTTTAGCTAGTCACGGTGCTAATATTGCTTTTTCATATAGAAAGTCTGTAGACTCAGCTAATGATCTTGTTTCTCAAATTACTCATTTAGGAGTTAATTGTAAAGCTTATAAAAGTAATGCGGCTAGTTTTGAGGAATCTCAAAAACTTGTTGATGATGTGTTGAATGATTTTGAAACATTTGATATTTTGATCAATAACGCAGGTATTACAAAGGATAACCTTTTGATGAGAATGAGTGAAACTGATTTTGATAAAGTAATTGACGTTAACTTAAAGTCGGTTTTCAATATGGTTAAAGCTGCTCAAAGAGTTTTTCTAAAAAAGAAATCAGGAAGCATAATTAATATAAGTTCTATAGTTGGAGTAAAAGGTAATGCAGGTCAATCAAATTATGCAGCTTCTAAAGCTGGTATTATTGGGTTTTCAAAATCTATTGCATTAGAGCTTGGGTCTAGAAATATTAGATCTAATGTTGTTGCACCTGGTTTTATCGAAACCGAAATGACGGCTGAATTAAGTGAAGATATTGTAAATAACTGGATTCAAGGAATCCCATTAAAAAGAGGGGGTAAACCTGAAGATGTGGCAAATCTTTGTTTATTCCTTGCTTCGGATCTGTCAACTTTTATAACAGGTCAAGTAATAAATGTCGATGGCGGCATGTTAACATAAATAATTAAAATTAAAAACTAAAAAAATGGAAAAATTAAACAGAATTGGATTGCCTATTGTAATATTAGTAATGCTCACATTTGTTGGGATTATGAAATCAGTAGTAAACATTGGTTATGGTGAAGCAGGAGTATTATTTAGAACTCTTGGTGGAGGTGTTGTGACGGATGAAGAACCTATGGGAGAAGGTCTTAACTTCATACTCCCTTGGAATAAAGTATACATATACAATGTTAAACAACAAGAGGTTTTTGAAAGTCAAATGCAGGTATTGTCTTCAAATGGTTTAGAGATTTCACTTGATGTATCTGTGTTATATCAGCCACAAGCTAATAAGCTAGGTTTATTGCACCAAACTAAAGGAACTAATTATTTAGATATAGTTCTAGTACCATCAATTAGAGCAGTAGCTAGAAGTGTTGTCGGAAGATATACACCAGAACAATTATATTCTACTAAAAGGGATGCTATTCAAGATGAAATCTATGATGAGCTTAAAGAAGGAGTGCAAGAACAATTTGTTCAAATTAATGCTGTTTTAGTAAGAGATGTAACTCTTCCTACAACTATTAAGCAAGCAATTGAAAGAAAGCTTAGTCAGGAACAAATGTCTCTTGAATATGAATTCAAACTTGAATCTGCTAGAAAAGAAGCTGAGAAAGTTAGAATTGATGCTCAAGGTAAAGCAGATGCAAATAGAATATTAAATTCATCTCTAACTACCAATATTTTAAGAGACAAAGGAATTGAAGCTACATCAAAATTAGCTGAATCACCTAACTCAAAAGTTGTTATAATTGGCAGTGGTAAAGATGGACTTCCTATAATTTTAGGAAATCAATAATTTTAATATAAACTATAAAACATGTATTTTTACGGATATTAAAATTATATATGGCTAAATCGCAACAAACTTTTAACAAACTAGAAAAGGAAAAGAAGCGTAAAAAGAAACGTGAAGACAAAATAAAGAAGATGTTAGCTCGTAAAGAAGCTAAGGAGAGTGGAGAACTTGTTACAAACGAGTTTGTTTATGTCGATTATAACGGCAATTTCACTGATACTCCGCCAGATCCAAGTGAAAAAATAAAAATAAAGGCTAGTAGTATTGTTTTAGGTGTTCCTAAGCGTGAAGCTGTTAAAACTGATGGATTTATAGGGAAGGTGAATTTCTTTGATCATTCTAAAGGATTTGGGTTTATAATTGATCCTGAGTCTCAAGAAAAGTATTTTGTACATATAAGTGAATGTATTGATGAGATTAATGAAGGAGATAAGGTTGAATTTGATATTATGAAGGGTGCCAAGGGAATGAATGCAGTAAAAGTCAAGAAGAAATAATACAATTGAACTATAATTTATATTATGTTAAATCGTATTTATTAATACAACAATCTACTTATTATGAAAAAAAAGATATTATATACCCTACTAATCTTATTTGCAGCTTTTATAGCTTATGCAGTTTATACAATTAATAATCCTGCAAGCCCGTTAGGCACTGCCTCTTTCTCAGAAAATGATAAAGATATTACTGTCACCTATAGTAGACCTTATAAAAAAGGAAGATTAATATTTGGTTCAGAAGATGAATCAGCTTTGGTTCCCTTTGATAATTATTGGAGAACTGGAGCTAACAGACATACTATGATAAAAACTAACTCTGACTTAATTTTCGGAGACAATGTTCTATCTAAGGGTGAATATTCTTTATATACTAAACCTGGTTTAAATACCTGGGATATTACTTTTAATAGTACTAATGCTTATTTTGGAATTTCTCAGCCAGATTCTGAAATGGATTTGTTTTCAATTACTGTTCCTTCAAATACAATTGATGAATCTATTGAGCAATTAACTTTTGATTTTGTTTCGGATTCATTGAGTTCAGGTATTAGATTAAGATGGGATTTGACAGAAGTAGTAATCCCATTTAATTAACAATGTTTTCTTTTAAAAGTTTTTTAAAAGCACTAGTATTTTTATTTTCTCTTTTAATAATAATTATAATTTTTAGTGGAATTTCTTATTTTGTAATTGACAAGGTTCAAACTAAAAATAATTTGATGGATATTGAAGAATATTCTCCTATATCTACTTTAGTAGTTCCTCAAAATCCATCTAAAAAATCTAAATATCCTTTTGTAGATGTGCACAGTCATCATTGGGATATGCCTATTGCAGATTTATCTGGTTTAGTTAATGAAATGGATAGTTTAAACATGGGTTATATGATAAATCTTAGTGGATCTGGTTTTGCTACTTTTTCTGGAAATCAAACTTTAATGGACTTGAATCTTTCGAAATCATTAGAGAATGTTAAAGAAAACTATCCAAATAGATTTGGAATATTTGTTAATCTAGATTTAAATAAAATAGATAATGACGATTTTGCTAAGTCATCAGTAGAAATTTTAGAAAAGGGAGTAAAGGAAGGTGCTATAGGCCTAAAAATTTATAAAAACCTAGGTCTTAACTTAAAAGATTCAAAAGGCGTCAGGGTTAGCGTTGATGATAAAAGACTCTCTCCTATTTGGGAAGCATGTGGAAATCTTAAAATACCGGTGTTAATTCATTCTGGTGAGCCCTCCCCTTTCTTTGATCCTATTGATAAGTATAACGAAAGATGGTTGCATGCTAGACAAAAACCTCGAAGTTTTAGACCATCTGATAGATATCCGTCATTTGAAACTGTAATGCAGGAGCAGTTTAACATGTTTAAAAATCATCCCAATACTATTTTTATTAATGCTCATATGGGATGGATGGCTAACAACCTTGATGAATTAGAAAAGCACTTAGATAGCTTACCGAATGTTTATACTGAAATTGGAGCTGTTATTGGAGAGCTTGGAAGACAGCCAAGAAGAGCTCGGCAGTTTTTTATCGATTATCAAGACAGAGTTATGTTTGGAAAAGACACTTATAAAAAGTCTGAGTTTGATGTTTATTTTAGAGTTTTAGAATCTAAAGATGAATATTTTGACTATTATAGAAAAAGACATGGACTTTGGAAAATGTATGGTCTTAACCTTCCAGATGAAGTTCTTAAGAAATTATATTTTAAAAATGCTTTAAAATTATTTCCTTCAATTGACAAGAAATTGTTTGACTAACATTTTTTACCCTTACTAAAGAGAAAGAGTTTTGTAATTTGATTATTTGTCATTAACTATGCATTAATATTTAAGATATTGATATGATAATTGGTATTCCAAAGGAAATAAAAAACAATGAGTTTAGAGTGGGAATGACTCCTTCAGGTGTAAATTCTTTTATTAGAAGTGGCCATACTGTATATGTTCAAAAAGGAGCTGGCTTAGGTAGTGGTTTTTCAGACAATTTATATTCTAAAGTTGGTGCTCAAATATTTGATTCTATTGAGGAAGTTTATGCTAAATCAGAAATGATTATTAAAATTAAAGAACCTTTAAAAGAAGAATATGGTCTTATTAAAAAAGATCAAATTATATATACATTTTTTCATTTTGCATCCTCAAAAGAATTAACAGAAGCAATGATTGCAAGTGGAGCAATTTGTATAGCATATGAAACAGTTCAAAATCAAGATAGAACCCTACCCCTTTTAACCCCTATGTCTGAAGTGGCAGGAAGAATGGCTACTCAACAAGGAGCTAAGTTTTTAGAAAAACCTCAATCTGGTTATGGAATTTTACTAGGTGGTGTTCCTGGAGTGAAGCCTGCAAACGTAATTGTGTTAGGTGGTGGTGTGGTTGGAACACAATCTGCTAAGATGGCTGCTGGATTAGGTGCTAATGTCACGATATTTGATATTAGCCTTGACAGATTAAGGAAATTAGATGATATCATGCCTAAAAATGTTAATACTCAATTTTCTAATACTTATAACATATCAGAGGCTATAAAAAAGGCTCATCTTATTATAGGAGCTGTGTTAATTCCTGGAGCTAAAGCACCAAATTTAATTACAAAAGAAATGCTAAAGGATCTTAAAAAAGGTACTGTATTGGTTGATGTAGCTGTAGATCAAGGAGGATGTTTTGAAACAACTCACCCAACAACGCACAAAGATCCAACTTATATAATTGACGATGTTCTTCATTATAGTGTAGCTAATATGCCTGGAGCAGTTCCTGTAACGTCTACAGAGGCATTAACAAATGCTACCATTAGCAGAGGTTTAGCAATTGCCAATAAGGGATGGAAAGATGCGTGTAATGAGGATCTATCTTTAAAATTAGGTTTAAATATAATTAATGGTAAAACTGTATATAAAGCAGTAGCAGAAGCTTTTGATTTTGACTATACAGACATAAATGAAATTATTTAATCATGTCAAATATTCCTTCGGTTGATCTATCTGATTTTTTATCTGATAACGAAAGTTTAAAAAGGAATTTTATTATAAAAGTTGGTAAAGCCTATCAAGAAATTGGTTTTCTTTCTTTAAAAGGTCATTTTTTATCTAAAGAAAATATTGATGATCTTTATTCTCAAATAAAAAAATTCTTTGATTTACCTAAAGAAATTAAAAGCAAGTATGAGTTTGATGGATTTAAAGGTCAAAGAGGATATACTTCTTTTGGAAAAGAACATGCAAAGGGAAAGAAAGAAGGAGATTTAAAAGAGTTTTGGCATTTTGGACAATATCTGAATGAAAATGACAAAGAATTTAACTATCCAAGAAACCCATATGTAAAAGAAATTCCAGAATTTAATTCCGTAGGGAAGTCAACTTATGAAGCTTTAGAAAAAACAGGCATTTATGTCTTACGGGCTATTGCATTATTTTTAGACCTTGAAGAAAATCACTTCGATAAATGTGTAATTAATGGAAATAGTATTTTAAGACCTATCCACTACCCTCCTATTAATGAAGAACCAAAAAAAGCTGTAAGGGCTGCAGCACATGGTGATATTAATCTTATTACTCTGCTTATGGGTGCTCACGGAAAAGGTTTACAGGTAAAAAACAATAAAGGTGAATGGATAGATGCTATTGCTGAAAAAGATGAAATTGTGATTAATGTTGGGGATATGCTCTCAAGATATACTAATAATAAATTAAAATCAACAATTCATAGAGTAGTAAATCCGCCTAAAGAATACTGGAGTAAATCAAGGTATTCTATTCCATTTTTTCTTCACCCAGTTGGGTCGATGAAATTAAATGTATTGGATAATTGCATTGATCAAAATAATCCTAAGAAATTCGAAGATATCACAGCTCACGATTTTTTAATTAATAGATTGATTGATATTGGAGTAATGAAAAAAGAATGAAAAAATTATCTTCCCTTTCTGATTTAAAATCTATAATAGATTCTTCTAAATTATCTATAAATAATCCTAAACCTTTAAAAAAAAATCCAATAACAAAACAGTATTTGGAAGCTCATTATAGTAAAAAGGGAAGAGCAGGAAAGCCAGTAACCGTTATTAAATGTTTTAAGGGAACTAAAAACGAAATGAAAGATCTTGCAAAAACCCTTAAAAATAAATGTGGTGTAGGTGGATCTGTAAAAGATGGGGAAATTATAATACAAGGTGAATACAGGGATAAAATAACTTCTATATTAGAGGAGATGGGACATTCTGTAAAAAGAATTGGTGGTTAACCTTCGTGGTCGTCTTTGTCTATATCTGAATTTTTAAAAACTAGAAATATAAATATTAAAATAGAGATAATTGAAAAAGGTGTTTTAAGAAAGCTTAATGAACTTAAAATTCCTAATCCAGTAGCGTCACTTATTAATTCAAATCCGATTAAAATAGCAAATATATTTTTTCTATTCTCATAAAATAAAGCAGAAACTCTTTTGTAGTGTGAGGCAATACTAAACCATATAGCAGGAATAAAAGACAATACAATACTAATCATCCATCCACTAGTGACAGCACTATACATATTGGCAAAAAATTCCTCAGGATTTTCCTCTATACTTTCTTGAAAAGCAATTTGATCAAAACCTTCTGGATTACTCATGTCAATAAAACCTTCTGTTATTAAATAGCTAGAGAAAAAAATGGTAATAATTATAATTCCAGGAATAGATAGTAGGATTGTAAACAGTATTCTTAAAAATAAAGTAGTTCCACTAATAGTACCTGAGAACTGAAAGAATTTTAACATAACATGTGTATTAATTATATAGCAATATATAAAGAATTATTAACACATACTTTTAGGAATGTATTAATTATCTCTTTTGTTAAATTTATCTTTTTTACTAAATCTATTTACAAGAGCTGCAATAAGTAGAATCAAACATATCCCCCAAAAAATTGTAACATAATTCATTTTAATTGATTTTAACTGCAGTTCCGTAAGCTAAAACCTCTGCTGCACCTTGAGAAATAACAGATGTCATGAATCTTACATTGACAATAGCGTTTGCCCCCACTTTCTCTCCATCAGCTATCATTCTAGATATGGCTTGTTCTCTAGAATCCGCTTGAAGTTTGGTGTATTCTTCTATTTCACCTCCTATAAGGTTTTTAAAAGCAGCGAAAATATCTTTACCTACGTTTCTAGCTCTTACAGTTGAGCCTCTTGCTAGCCCTAATATTTCTGAAATATTTTTACCGGGTATTGTTTCAGTTGTAGTGATTAACATATTATTTTTTATATAAATATAGTTTATTTTTTTTTTTATAATTAAAGCCATTTAATTGGACTTAATCTTCTTTTTATTAGAAAATCATTACACTTGCTAAAATGTTTGTTCCCAAACCAATATCCTCTATTTGCACTTAACGGAGATGGATGTCCTGATTTAAGAATTAAGTGATTGTTGTTTGTTATTATAGATTCTTTCTTTTTTGCATATTCTCCCCATAACATGAACACAACATCCTGTTTATTCTCTGAAATTAACTTAATTACATTATTGGTAAATTTTTCCCAACCCTTATTTGCGTGGCTTCCAGCTAACCCATCTTCAACAGTTAGTACAGAATTTAGTAACATCACACCTTGTTTAGCCCAATCAATTAAATTTCCATTATCTCTATTTTTGCAATCTAAATCATGAGAAATCTCCTTAAATATATTGTTTAATGATGGAGGGTTAACTAGCTTTGAATCAACTGAAAAGCAAAGACCGTTTGCTTGATTTGGACCATGATATGGGTCTTGTCCTATTATAACCACTTTAAGATCATTTAGGTTACAATTATCAAATGCTGAAAAAATTAAATTTCTAGGGGGATAACAACTTTTTGTGTTATACTGATTTTTAACGTAATAGATAAGATTATTAAAATATTTCTTATTTAATTCTTTATCTAATAGTTTGAGCCAACTTTTTTCGATATTTACCTTCAATGAAATTGTTTATTTTTACCTTTTAAAATATATATAAATACTTTGTCAATTCCCAAGAAAACTTTAGAGGATTTAGAATTTAATGTAGTTGTTGATCAGATATCTAATTACTGTATCACATCAATGGGTAAAGAAATACTATTATCTCTAAAGCCTGATGTAAATTTTGATAAAATTAACTTTAGTTTAGACTTGGTATCTGAGTATTTATCTTCTTTAGAAAATGATAATAATTTTCCAAATCATGGTTTTGAAAGTATTTCTAAAGAATTAAAAATTATTGAAATTGAGAATAGCCAATTAGAGATAGAGTCTTTTAGGAAGATTAAAATAGTAGTTGAATTAGCTATTTTACATATAAAGTTTTTAAAAAAATTCAAGACTTATTATAATAATATTTATTCATTAACAGAGTCTTTGAATCCAGAAAAGGTTATTATCAATGAAATAAATTCTGTTATTGATAAATTTGGTTTTATCAAGGATAATGCGTCTTCAGATTTATTAAAAATAAGAAAAGGAATAAACACTACTAAATCAAAAATTAGAGAAACTTTTTCCTCTGCTTTATCTTCTTACAATGTTTCTGGTTATTTAGATGAGATTAAAGAATCTTCTATTAGCAATAGAAGAGTTCTTGCAGTCAAAGCAATGTACAGGCGTAAGGTTAAGGGTCAAATGATAGGTAGTTCTAAAACAGGAAGTATTGTTTATATAGAACCACAAGAAACTTTAGTTCAAAGCAGAAAACTTCAGGACCTTATTTATGATGAAGAACAAGAGGTTAAAAGAATATTAAAGGAATTAACAGCTTATTTAAATCCATTTATTGAAACATTATCAGATTATCAAAATTACTTAACTCATATTGACGTTGTTTATTCAAAAGCTAAATATGCTGATGAGATAAGTGCTATTAAACCTAATTTTTCAAAAGAAAAAAACATAAAACTTAAAAATGCTTTTCATCCCCTACTCTACACCAGCAATAAAAAACAAAATATTACAACTTATCCTCAAACAATAGGATTAGATAAAGAGAATAGAATTATAGTTATTTCAGGTCCAAATGCTGGTGGAAAAAGTATTACTCTTAAAACTATAGGATTACTTCAACTAATGGTTCAATCAGGAATTTTAGTTCCTGTTCATCAAAGTAGTGAAATTTCCATTTTTAAAAATATTATATCTGATATAGGAGATAATCAATCTATAGAGAATCAATTAAGCACCTATAGCTATAGACTTAAGAATATGAATAGTTTTTTAAGAAAATGCAACTCTGATACTCTTTTTTTAATTGATGAGTTTGGTACTGGATCTGATCCAGAACTTGGAGGAGCATTAGCGGAAATTTTTCTTGAAGTTTTTTATGAAAGAGAAAGTTTTGGAGTCATTACAACTCATTACTCTAATTTAAAATTATTAGCTGATGAGCTTCCTTATATGTCAAATGCTAATATGCAGTTTAATGATAAAACTCTAGAACCTATTTTTAATTTGGTAGTAGGTCAAGCTGGCAGCTCTTTTACATTTGAAGTGGCTCAAAAAAATGGAATTCCCTATAGTATCATTAATAGAGCAAAGAAAAAGATTGAAAGAGGAAAAGTTAGATTTGATGCAACTATAGTAAAATTACAAAAGCAAAGAATGGAACTTGACAAAACAACAAGTTCTTTAAAGGATGAAGAAAGTAAATTTAGAAAAGAAAAAGAGAAGCTTAATCAAACAAACGACAAGATTAAATCTAAGCTTATTAATTATCAGGAATTGTTTGATTCTAATCAACGAATGATAGTATTAGGTAATAAACTAAATGATATAGCTCAACGTTATTTTAATGATAATAAAAAAAGAAATCTAGTATCAGAGGTAATTAAACTTGTTGATACTCTAAATTCCAAGAGAAAAAAGACGAATTTCTCTAAAAATAAGTTAGATAAAATTAAAAAAAAGAGAACAGCTCAAATCTTAGAGAATGAATTAAAAGACATTAGAAAAGAAAAGAAAAGAAATAAAAACATTGTTGTTCCAAAAAAAAATAAAGTAGAATTAAAGATTGGTGATAAAGTTAGATTTGAAGACAGCAGATCTATTGGTACAATTGATAAAATTGAAAAGAATAAAGCGATCGTCAATTATGGAACCTTTATTACTAAAGTAGATTTAATTCGTTTAGATATTGTTTGAAATGAAAGAAAATAAACACATAATATATTTTGATGGTATTTGCGGTTTATGCAATTCGTTTGTTAGTTTTTTATTAAAAATAGACAGCAGTTCAAATTTAAAATTTGCTACTATACAAGGAGAAAGTGGTCAGAAATTATTAAATAAAATGAATTTTAGTAATTCAGAATTTGATACATTGATTTTTCAAAAAAATGATCAAGTTTATACAAAGTCAACAGCAGTTTTTGAAATTTTTAAAACAATAGGAGGATTTTTTAAAATATTTTTAATTTTTAACTTATTGCCTACCTCTTTTTTAGATTCAATATATAGATATATTTCTTTAAAAAGATATAAACTTTTTGGAAAATTGGAACAGTGTGATGTTTCTAAATTCAATAAACCTGGTCAGTTTATAGATTAAAGTTTGATTGTTCTATTAATTAAGTAAAAATCTACTAGAACTAAAGCAGCCATTGCTTCAACAATTGGCACAGCTCTTGGGACTACACAAGGATCGTGTCTGCCCTTTCCACTCATTTCTACAACATTATTATTGGAATCTATTGTTTCTTGAGCTTTCATTATAGTGGATACAGGTTTAAAAGCTACATTAAAGTAAATATCCATACCATTACTGATTCCACCCTGAATACCACCTGAATTATTAGTTTTGGTTTTTCCGTCTGAATTAAACGAGTCGTTATGTTCGCTGCCTTTTAGTTTAGTTCCATCAAACCCACTTCCAAATTCAAAACCTTTTACAGCATTAATAGACAGCATTGCTTTGCCAAGATCTGCATGTAATTTATCAAAAACAGGTTCACCAAGTCCAATAGGTGTGTTTTCTATAACACAACTCACTACTCCTCCAACTGTATCCCCTTCTTTTCTTGTTTCTTTAATATGATCTTCCATTAATAATGCTGTTTGTGAATCAGCACATCTCACAGGGTTTTTTTCAATTTCTAAAAAATCAAGTTCAGAATAATGTTTTTCAATTTTAATTTTTCCAACAGATGATACAAATGCTGTTATTTTAATATCAGATAAAATTTGTTTTGCTATAGCACCAGCAACCACTCTACAAGCAGTTTCTCTAGCAGAACTTCTTCCACCACCCCTGTAATCACGATGTCCATATTTTTTATCATATACATAATCAGCATGAGATGGTCTATAAGTATCCTTTATATGAGAGTAATCTTTAGATTTTTGATCTTTATTGTGAATTAAAAAACCAATTGGTGTGCCAGTTGTTTTACCTTCAAATATTCCAGAATAAAAAGTGACAGTGTCAGGTTCTTTTCTTTGAGTTACAATTGCAGATTGCCCTGGTTTTCTTCTGTCCATTTCTATTTGAATGGCATTAAGATCTATTTTTAGTCCTGAGGGACACCCATCGATAATTCCTCCAAGTGCTGGTCCGTGAGATTCACCAAAAGTTGTAAGCTTAAATATGTTTCCGAAAGTATTACCTGCCATTTTAAAATTTTTACAAAAATAGGTCTAATATTTCTTATAGAAAAACTTGGTAAATATCATTTAAAAATTTTGCCAGGGTTTAAAATTCCATTTGGATCAAGTATGTTCTATTTCCAATATTTACGCTTACTAGTGCGTCCAATACCAGGATTAAAACCATTAGTTGGATCTAATTTTTTATAAAAGTTTGAGAGTGATGGTTTTGCAAAATATTCATGACCAACATTATGTTCGGCTGGATATTCAGCACCTCTAGCGTCATATGTTTTTAATAACTTCTGCTTCAATGCATCAGCATCTACTCCTTTTTTAACAATGTAATTTTGATGTAGTACATGGCAAAATAAGTGACCATAATACAGTTTCATTTCTAATAAATCATCAATCTCTGGTGGTAATTTTTCAAACCAGTCTTTTTCGTTACGAGGGAAAGCAATATCCATAGACATCATGGCACCTGACTTTTTATTATTGATGGCATGATAACGACCTACTGCACTTGCAGCAACAAATCGATGTAAAATTGCTTTTTCAGCCTCTTTTTTAGTACATTCAAAAAAGTTTCCTTCATTTTCTTTAAAGAATTTTTCAAAGTATGCTTTTGCTTCCTCAATTCCCTCATTAGACATTTCAATTACCCAATGATGCTCATATTGATCTCGATATTGTTCCATTCGGTGAGGGAGGTGATTAGGCCAAAAATTACTTAAAAACTGCATCAGTCTGTCTGAAAATTTATTAGGAAGAAATTTAAACTTTTCAGCGAGGAGATCTACTTTTCGTTTGAATTCAAATAACTTTGGAATAAAACTGGGGCCCATTTTGTCAATCGCTACAAAGGTATCCTTGCTATATTTTTTAGCAGCATCATAACAGTCTCTGTGTAGATATTCACCTGAAGTTGGAAGGTGTTGAAACTGAGACAATATATCTCTACGAATTTTACCCAATACATATGGGCTATTGGTGCCAACATAAAATACCTGTTGACGCTTTGGTACTGGATAAGTATCTAACCGTACAGCAAAAACAGCAATTTTTCCTGCACACCCTGAGGCACCATGTAAGCGTCGTCCATCTGCATTATATCGCGCAGGTGTACTTGCATCTACATCTCGTACTCGCTTATGATATTCGTTATCAGATGCTAGTTTGTCAGGAAATTGTATTTGATCTTTAGTATAATTATGAGTTTGTAAATTGGTTAAAATCTTTTCAGGTGTATCTCCAAGTTCAATACCTAAGTCATTTACCAGCACTAGCTCATCTTGTAAATTAATTTGTGCATAAAGCGAAAGCTCTGTATAAGCTGGTCCTCTTTTTACTAATGCTCCACCTGAGTTATTACAGATACCTCCAACAATTGAAGCACCTATACAAGATGAACCAATGACCGAATGAGGTTCCCTTCCATATGGTGCTAATTTGTTTTCTAGTCCAAATAATGTACTTCCTGAAAATCCTACAATTTGTTTGCCTTCATTTATAATCTGTATATTATCGATACGCATAGTACTTACAATCACAATAGGACGATCATAATCATTACCATCAGGAGTAGATCCACCAGTTAAACCTGTGTTAGCAGCTTGCATAATAACAATAATATCTGCTTCCACACAAATTTTTAGAATCTTCCAAATTTCAAGCAATGTTCCTGGTTTAGCAACTGCTAATGCCTCCCCTGCCCCATATCGCCATCCTTTACAATAGTGTTGTTTACTCCATTCAGCGGTAAGTATATATTTATCGCCAGTAATGGCTTTTAAATCTTTAACTAGTTTACTTTTAAAGTTCACCCTATTTTTAAAATTTAAGGAATTAAATTATTATATATTTGCTCAATATTTATTCAAAGATACTTTATTATGAAAAGAATTATTCTTTTACTTTTATTTTGTTTTACTGCATTAAGCTGTTCAAATTCAGCTACATATACTTTAGAAGCCAACACGGATCATGATGAGGATCAAAAAGTTTTTTTAATAAAAATAGGTGATGATAATAGTCCTAAGGCCATTGATTCCACAATTGTTAAACAGGGTAAGTTTTCTTTTACCGACTCAATAACTATTCCTGAAATGCATTATGTGGTTTTCGACAAACAAAGAGAGAATTTACCTGTAATATTAGAGCCTGGCAAAGTAAATGCTAAAATATATAAAGACAGTATAAGGACTTCAAAAGTTACAGGAACTAAATCAAATGAAGATTTTGCAAAGTATATGAAAGAAACTTCTGAATTTTATTTAGAATTAAGTAAGATTCAGTTTGAAATTAGAAATGCTAATATTCAGAGGGATTCTATGGTAGTAGATGATTTGAATGATCAGTTTGAAGCAATGAAAACTAAACTGAGTGATTATGAATTAAATTTTATAAAAGTTAACAATGATTCTTATTTATCTTCATTAATTCTGCAAAGAATGGTTATGCAACAAGAAATTGGAGTTGAAAAAGCTGAAGAATTTTACAACAATTTTACTGATTTAATTAAAAAAACAAAATCTTCAATTCAAACTAAAGAGAACATTAAATTGTTAATTGAATCTTTAAAGGAATCCCCAACTGTAGGGTCATTAGCACCTAAATTTAGTGGGCCCGGATTAAATAAAAATATAATTGCTTTAGATGATATTAAATCAAAAGTGGTTATGATTGATTTTTGGGCGTCATGGTGTGGTCCATGTAGAAATGAAAATCCTTTTTTAGTTTATTTAAATTCTAAATACAATAATGATCAATTTCAAATTATTGGCATATCACTAGATAAGGATATGGAATCTTGGACTTCTGCAATTGAAAATGACCATTTAGAGAATTGGGTTCATATTTCACATTTACAGTTTTGGAGTGAGCCTATAGCGAAATTATATAAAGTCAGACAAATGCCAACGTCCTTTGTTTTAGATGAAAACAAAAAAATAATAGGCATGAACTTAAAAGGGAATGAATTAGACAACCTTATCTTAAAACAATTGTCACTTTAACTTTTAAAAAGTTTTTTTTTAGAGTTCACATAAATTAATATAGGAAGTATAAGTAATACTACAATCCAGGTTTCATTTATTATTATCATTGGATTAATTAAAATAGTTATAAACAATCCAGTAATAGCTCCACCAAAATGCGCAGTGTGACCTATATTCCCTAATCTCTTTTGCATACCATAAATACTATAAAGCAAATAACCTATGCCAAATATATAGGCAGGAAAAGGAATGGGGAAAAAGATGAAAGCTAATTTCATTTGTGGATATAATAAAATAGAAGAATAAATAATTCCTGTTACAGCCCCACTCGCTCCTACAGCAGAGTAATAAGGTTCATTTTTATGAAATTTTAAAGCAAAATAGTTTCCAAAAAATAAACTACTAAAATATATTAGCAGGAAATAAAATGATCCTATCCTGCCCAAAACAACATCTGAAAATACGTATAATGTGAATAGATTAAGTGCTAAATGAGAAAAGTCTACATGTAAAAAGCCAGAACTCCACATTCTTATTTTTTCACCAAGTTGAATTGAATTTATTTGAAACTTATATTTTTCAAAAAAATATTGATCTTTAAATCCTTTGTAGGAAATAAGACATGTAATAAGTATAATTATGTAAGTAATGATTTTTTATTTAAATATAGTTTTTTTAATAGTTAAAATAACCATTAACTATCTAAAAATATGTAATAAATGAATATATTTATAGCGATGAAATTAGTAACGTACTTGATCATATACCCTCTAATTTTAATAATTTCATATTTACCATTTAAATTATTGTATTTTCTTTCAGATATTACTTATTACCTTCTTTATTATGTAATTAGGTATAGAAGGAAAATTGTACGGTTTAATCTGGAGATTTCTAAAGTAGCTAAATCAAAAAATGATTTAGTTCGTATCGAAAAGGAATTTTACAGACATATTACTGACGTATTTTTTGAGATGTTTAAGTTTTATAGCATTTCTTCAGAAGAAATTAAAAAAAGATTTTATTTAGAAAATTCTGAAATAATAGATGATTTAGCAAAAAAGAAAAAGAATGTAATGTTTATGGCTACCCATTATGGCGGTTTTGAATGGTTCTTATCCATAGGGCACCATGTTCCTCATCATCCTTTTGCTATATATACTCCTCTAACAAATAAACATTTAGACTCACTTGTAAGAAAAATTAGATTAAAACATGGATCTAAATTAATTTCTAGATATGAAACTTCTAATTATATAAATAAACAAATAAAGGAACAAAAATTATTTCTATATGGAATGGCTGCTGATCAATCAGCTCAAATTAGATCAATTACCTATTGGAGACATTTTCTTGGTGTAAAGGTTCCAGTTTTTACAGGTTCAGAAAGAATAGCTAAAGAACATGATATTCCTGTTGTTTTTGGTAAAATGGTAAAAATTAAAAGAGGGTATTATAAAGTTGTTGTTGAAATGATATCAGAATTTCCAAGAACTTATAAAGATTTTGATATAACTGATATTTATATTGATAAAGTTGAAAAACAAATTAGAGAAAATCCAGAGTATTATTTTTGGACACACAACAGATTTAAACATAAAGATAAAGCACCCAAAGGTTAATTAGATAATTCTTTAATGTCAAGCTTTATTTGATTTACTAAACTATTAGCAATCTCTTCTGATTTACCTTCGCCATAAATTCTAATTATAGGTTCAGTATTAGACTTTCTTAAATGAACCCAGCTATCTTTAAAATCAACTTTTAGCCCGTCAGTTTCATTAATATTTTCATTATTATATTTAATAGCAAGTTTATTTAAAATTTTATCTACATCTATTTCTTTAGACAGGTTTATTTTTTCTTTAACCATCTTGTATTTAGGGTAAATAGATAACAATTCACTTACACTTATATTCTTTTCAATTAGCAAGGATAAGAATAAACCTATTCCAACTATAGCATCTCTACCATAGTGACTTTCAGGATATATAACTCCTCCATTACCTTCACCCCCTATTACAGCATTGCATTCTTTCATTTTATTCACAACATTAACCTCTCCTACTGCACTTGCATAATATGACTGACCTTGTTTTTCTGTTACATCTTTTAAACCTCGTGTAGATGAGAGATTTGAAACGGTCGATCCAGGATTTTTACTCAAAACATAGTCAGCACAAGCAACCAATGTGTTTTCTTCACCAAAAATTTCTCCATTTTCACAAACAAAAACTAATCTATCTACATCTGGATCTACTGCAATACCCAAATCTGCTTTTTCTTCTACTACTTTCTTGCATAATTCTGTAAGATTTTCCTTTAAAGGTTCAGGATTATGTTGAAAATCACCTGTTGGCTTACAATATATACAGGAATAATCTATGTTTAATTCATTTAAAAGTAATGGAACTATTATTCCACCAGATGAATTGATAGCGTCTATAACAACTTTTAGTTTAGTTTTTCTTATTAAATCAGTATTTACTAAATCAAGTTTTAGAACAGAATCTATGTGAGTTTTCATAGTATTGTTCATTTTAGTAATGGTACCTAAATCATAAACTTCTGAAAACACATAATCATCAGATTCAGAAATTTTTACTATTTCTTCTCCAGAATTATTGTCTAAAAACTCACCATATTTGTCTAATAGTTTTAAGGCATTCCACTCGGCTGGATTATGACTAGCAGTTATTATAATCCCTCCATCAGCATGATATTCTTTAACCATCAATTCAACTGTGGGTGTTGTTGAAAGTCCTAAATCAATAACATTAATTCCTAAAGATATTAGAGAGTTTTGAACGAAGTTTTGTATCATTTCTCCTGAAATCCTAGCATCTCTTCCGATAACAACCTTTAATTTATTCTTGTTAGAATTTCTCTTAAGCCAAACACCATAAGCACACCCAAATTTAACTGCTTCAAAGGGTGTGAGATTTTTATTAATCTTCCCTCCAATTGTTCCTCTAATTCCTGAAATAGATTTTATTAATGTCATAGAATTCAAATATACAATTTGAATAACTTTTTTGACTTACTTTTATAGTATAAATTATATTTATGAAATTCAAGGTTCAGTTATTATTATTCTTCACTTGTTTGTTTTTTATTCATTGTTCAAATAAAGATATTAAAGAAGGTTACAAGAATGGTATGGTAGTTTCAGCTAATTCATTAGCATCTCAAGTTGGTATAGATATTTTAAAAAATGGAGGAAATGCATTTGATGCTGCTATTGGGGTTCAATTTGCACTTTCAGTTGTTTACCCTAACGCAGGTAATATTGGTGGTGGAGGTTTTGTAGTATATAGGTTAAATGATGGAAGTGTGGGAAGTTTAGATTTTAGAGAAAAAGCACCTAGAAAAGCAACTAGAAATATGTACTTAGATGATAATAATGAAGTTTACATTGAAAAAAGCAAATTTGGACATCTTGCATCAGGCATACCAGGTTCTGTTGATGGAATGGTTAAACTACATGAAAAGTTTGGATCACTAGACTGGAAAAATCTTTTAGAACCATCTATAAAGCTTTCTAAAAATGGATTCAAATTAACTAAAAATCAGGCAATAAGCTTAAATGGTGTAAAAGAATCATTTCTCAAATTAAATGATAGTAGTATTTCATTAATTAATAAAAATGAATGGAAAGAAAATGATTTATTAGTACAAAATAACTTGTATAAAACTTTAGAAAGAATAAAAAATGATAAAAGAGCTGGCTTCTATTCTGGTGAAACTGCACAATTATTACTAAATGAAATGAATCAAGGTAATGGAATATTTACTTTAGAAGATTTAGATAATTATTCATCTATATGGAGAGAGCCAATAATAGGTAACTATAAAAATCATAAAATTATATCTATAGGACCTCCTTCTAGTGGTGGTATAGCATTAGTTCAAATGTTAAATGGTGCTGAAAAATTAAATGTTAATAAATATGAACATAATTCTAAGGATTATATTCATGTGATAAGTGAGATTGAAAGTAGAGTTTATGCTGATAGAGCAACTTATTTAGGTGATCCTGATTTTTTTGAAGTTCCATCTAACACTTTAATTAGTGATAAATATCTACAAAATAAGTTCAGTACTATTGATTTAAATAAAAAGACACCATCTTCAGATATAAAAGAAGGTCAAATTACAATGAATGAAACAGAAGAAACTACGCATTTCTCTATAGTTGATAAATTTGGAAATGCAGTATCTATCACAACTACTATTAATGGTTCTTATGGATCTAAAGTTGTAGTCGATGGTGCTGGTTTTTTACTTAATAATGAGATGGATGATTTCTCTATTAAACCTGGTTTCCCAAATATGTTTGGTTTAACTGGTGGAGAAGCTAATGCAATAGAAGGAAATAAAAGAATGCTTTCATCAATGACACCAACAATTATTGAAAAAGAGGGTGAATTATTCATGGTTTTAGGTACACCTGGTGGATCTACTATAATTACTTCAGTATTTCAAACTATTCTAAATGTAATAGACTTTAACATGAATATGCAAGAAGCTGTAGATTCAAAAAAATTTCATCATCAATGGTTGCCAGATGTTATAGTTATTGAAAAAAACACTATTAAAGATGATATTAAAGATAATCTAATAAAGATGGGTCATGAACTTGATGAAACATTTTCTATAGGTAGAATGGATTGTATTTTGGTTAATGAATCTAGTAAACTTGAAGGTGGCGCTGACAAGAGAGGAGATGATATAGCTATTGGCTTTTAAAATGGAATTCATAAGATAATTAGTATTAAATATCGTAAATTACAAGCTTGATTTTTTCTTAAATGAAGGATGTAATTTCTATAAATGGTGCAAGAGCTCATAATCTAAAAAATATAGATTTAGATATACCACGAAACAAACTAGTTGTAATTACAGGAATATCTGGAAGCGGGAAATCTTCGCTTGCCTTTGATACAATTTACGCAGAAGGTCAAAGAAGGTATATTGAAACTTTTTCTGCATATGCTAGACAATTTATTGGAGGATTAGAAAGACCTGATGTTGATAAGATTGACGGTTTGTCTCCAGTAATTGCAATTGAACAGAAAACTACATCAAAAAACCCTAGATCTACTGTAGGTACTATTACAGAACTATATGATTATTTGAGACTTTTTTATTCAAGAGTAGCTGATGCTTACAGTTATAACACAAATGAAAAAATGGTTAGTTATAGTGATGATGAAATAATTGATTTAATAATAAAAAATTATGAAAATAAAAAAATAACAATTCTTTCTCCTGTAATAAAAGCAAGAAAGGGTCATTACAGGGAGTTGTTAATGTCAATTATGAAGCAAGGATTTCTTAAAGTAAGAATAGATGGAGAGATTACTGAATTAAAACCAAATTTAAAATTAGACAGATATAAGATACATGATATTGAGATTATTATTGATAGACTTCAAATTAAAACTGATGATTATTCTTTAAAAAGATTAAAAGATAGTGTAATTACATCGATGTATCAAGGAGAAAATTCTTTAGCAATTATTAATGAAGAAGATCAAAAAGTAACATATTTAAGTAGAAATTTAGTATGCCCAACAACTGGAATTTCATATAATAAACCAGAGCCAAATTCATTTTCTTTTAATTCACCTAGTGGAATGTGTCAAAGATGTAATGGTTTAGGTACTGTAAATACTATAAATTTAAAAACAATACTTCCTGATGATAATGTATCTATTTATTCTGGAGGAATTATTCCAATTGGAAGTTATAAAAACAATTGGATTTTTAAACAACTTGAAACAATTTCAAATAGGTATAATTTTGATTTAAAAGCTCCAATTAGTAAAATTCCTAAGAATGCAATAGATGTGATTTTAAATGGAGGAAATGAAACTTTTTCAGTTGAATCAAAAACATTGGGTTTAACAAGAAAATATGATATTGATTTTGAAGGAATTATTCCATTTATTGAAGATCAGTTTGAAGACAATAGTAATGCTAGGATACGAAGATGGGCAAAAGCATTTATGAATAATATTGAATGTGAATCTTGTTTAGGTTCAAGGCTTAACAAAGAGTCTAGAAACTTTTTAATTGATTTAAAAAGCATAAATGACCTTAGTAAAATGGATATTATTGAATTAAAAAAATGGTTTTCATCGATCAACTCAAAACTTTCAAAAAGAAAACAAATTATAGCTGTTGAAATAATTAAAGAAATAAATAAAAGATTAGAATTCTTATTAAATGTAGGTTTAGATTACCTCTCATTAAATAGACCTTCAAAGTCTCTATCTGGCGGTGAATCTCAAAGGATTAGATTAGCTACTCAAATAGGTTCTCAATTAGTCGGAGTGCTTTATATTCTTGATGAACCTAGTATAGGTTTACATCAAAGAGATAATTTAAAATTAATCCATTCTTTAAAAAAATTAAGAGATTTAGGGAATTCAATTATTGTTGTTGAGCATGATAAGGAGATAATGAAAAAATCAGATCACATAATTGATATTGGTCCAAATGCAGGTAAAAATGGTGGTGAAATAATTTTTGAAGGAACATTCTCGAAAATGCTAAAAAAAAACACTGTTACATCTCAGTTTTTAAATGGAAATAAAGTAATTTCTGTTCCGAAAAAAAGAAGAACTTCTTTAAAAAATATAAAAATTACTGGTTGTACAGGGAATAATTTAAAAAATATTGATGTTGAATTTCCTTTAGGTATATTAATAGGGATTACAGGAGTTTCTGGAAGCGGGAAATCAACTCTAGTTAATGAAACTTTATACCCAATTTTAAATAATTATTTTTTTAATGGAGTTAAAGAACCTTTACCCTATCAAAAAATTGATGGAATAAATAATATTGATAAGGTTATAGAAATTAATCAATCTCCTATAGGAAGAACTCCAAGAAGTAATCCTGCAACATATACAGGCTTATACAGTGATGTTAGGAATCTTTTTACAATGACACAGGAAGCGTTGATAAGAGGTTATAAGCCAGGAAGATTTAGTTTTAATGTAGTTGGAGGCCGTTGTGAAACCTGTCGAGGTGCTGGCTTAAGAAAAATTGAAATGAATTTTCTTCCTGATGTTTATATAAATTGTGATGATTGTCAAGGTAAAAGATTTAATAGAGAAACACTTGAAATAAGGTATAAAGGAAAATCTATTTCAGATGTTTTAAATATGACAATTAATGAAGGTTGTGTTTTTTTTGAAAATTTTCCTAAGATTTTAAGAAAGTTACAAACTCTAAAAGATGTTGGTTTAGGATATGTTACATTAGGTCAGCAATCTACTACTCTTTCTGGTGGAGAAGCGCAAAGAATAAAATTAGCTAGTGAGCTCTCAAAAAAAGATACAGGAAATACATTATACATTCTAGACGAACCTACTACCGGTTTACATTTTGAAGATATAAAGGTTCTTTTGGAAGTGATAAATAAACTTGTAAAAAAAGGAAATACAGTGATTATTATTGAACATAACATGGATGTAATTAAAACTGTTGATCATATTATAGAGATTGGACCAAATGGTGGTAAATACGGTGGTGAAATTATATTTAAAGGTAAACCTGAAGATTTGATAAATAACACAAATAGCCCAACTGCTGTGTATCTAAAAAAAGAATTAACTTAGAGTTTTATGCATAGAAAAAATTTAAAAGGATGGAATGAGATAAAGACAAACGATTCATGGTCTGTATTTAAAATTATGGGCGAATTCGTTGATGGTTTTGAAAAACTTGGTCAAATTGGACCTTGTGTTTCTATTTTTGGTTCTGCAAGAGCTAATACTGATGATAAACATTATAAGTTAGCTACCGAAATTGCCCAAAAAATTGTTGAACTTGGATTTGGTGTAATTACTGGAGGTGGACCAGGAATTATGGAAGCTGCTAATAAAGGAGCAAAATTGGCATTAGGATCTTCAGTTGGTCTTAATATTGATCTTCCGTTTGAACAATCACAAAATCAATATATTGATGACGATAAATCTTTAGATTTTGATTATTTCTTTGTTAGAAAGGTTATGTTTATGAAATACGCTCAGGCATTTGTTGTTATGCCTGGAGGGTTTGGGACTTTAGATGAGTTATTTGAAGCACTTACTTTAATTCAAACAAAAAAAGCTGAAAGATTTCCTGTAATATTGGTTGATAAATCTTTTTGGAAAGGATGTTATAAATGGATTAAGAATAATCTAACTCTAAAACATAAATATATTTCAGAAAAAGAATTAGATTTAATCTCTATGGTTGATTCTTCTGATGAGGTTATTGAAATATTATCTAAGTTCTATCATAAAAAGAGACTAAAACCAAATTTTTAATTTATACAAGGAAATGGTTGTTTTATGAAAAAGTATTTTTTTATACTTCTCTTATGTTTTTTAAATAATTTATATTCCCAGAACAATGAATATTTTATAAATGCTGAATTTGATATTTTAGAGAAGTCTATCAACATTAATCAATCAATAAAATTTTTCAATAATACTAAAGCAGATATAGACTATTTAATTTTAAATGACTGGGCTAATTCTTATTCAAATGCTAATAGTCCTTTAGGAAAAAGGCTTTCTGAAGAATATTTTTTAAATTTTCAAAGATCAACCAAAAATCAGAGAGGTAGAACTATTATTAATAAGATTTACGTTAAAAAAGATACATATTTTGATTTTGAAAGATTGCCAAATAATCTAGATTTAATTAAAATTCAACTTCGAAAAACATTAAAACCTGGAGAATCAGTTTTTTTAAAATTAGAATATCAAGTAATAATCCCTGATAATGATTTCACCAAATATGGTATAAGTCAAAACAAAGAGATTAATATAAGAGAGTGGTATTTGACTGTTTCCAAACACATTGAAGGTGATTGGCTGGTTGAAAGTAACTTAGATTTAAACGATTTAAGCGTTGATCCTAGTTTATTTAAATTTAAAATAACATACCCATTAGAGTATGTTTTAGTTACTGATCTAACTGCTTTGAAAAAACATAAATCAGATGTTTTTAATGTGTTTATTTCTAGAAAAGAAATCAGAATGAACACTAGTATCCTTATTCAAAAGGATTCTAATTTTAAAGAATATAAAGTAGGTAATAATATCTTAATAACAGACTTAGATAATTATATATTTAAAAAGGATTCAATAATTAACAAAGTTTTTAATTATGTAGATAATAAAATTGGAGATAGACTCAAGTTAAATAAATTGAAGGGTATTGATCTTAAAGTGGATTCAATTATTAATAAAACCTTTAATTACGTTGAAAGTAAACTAGGTGAATATCCTTTTGAAAAAATTATTTTATCAAAGCATAATCAATCTAGAAAACCTATTTATGGTCTTAACAATATTCCTAAAATAATTAACCCTTTTGACGAATCTTTTTTATTTGAATTTAATTTCCTAAAGCTTATAATAAACACTTATTTAAACGAATCTATTTCAATACATAATAGAAAAAACTATTGGGAAAAAGAAGGAATTGTCACCTATTTATTGATTGATTATATAGAAAATAATTATCCTGATTTAAAATTAATTGGAAAATACTCTGAATTATTTTTTCTTAAAAAAAGAATTTTTTCAAGCTATAACTTTAATGAGCAATACAGATTGTTTGAAAACATTATTTCTAGTAGAAATATTAATCAACCGATAATGATATCCTTGGACTCTCTCACAAGGGTTAACCAAAAAATAATCAATCCATATAAAATTGGACTAGGCTATAAAATGTTAAGTCAATATGCTGGAAATAAAATTTTTAGTAAAACAATAAAAGAATATATTAAACTTAATAAATTAAAAAACACAGGATATGTAAGCTTTCAAGATGCTCTCAAATTAAAAACAAGTAATAACCTAAATTGGTTTTATAATGATTATTTGAAAATTAAATCAAAAGGTGATTATTCAATTCAAAAAATCAATTCAAATAAACAAACAAGTTCTTTTAAAATTTCGAAGTCAAAAGATTATTTAAATTTTCCGATTATACTATCATTTTCTAAAAACAATAATGTAATAGACGAAAAATGGTTAATGTTTAAAAATAATGACACGATAGTCTCTTTTGAAAATCAAACAAAAACTTTCATAGAAATAAATAAGAATAGGTTTGTTTCAGAGAGTAATTACAATAATAATATTAGCTCATTTGAAAATTTTAAAAAGCCTTTAAAGTTTGTATTGTTTAATGATTTTAATGATCCAAAAAAAAATCAAATTTATTATACCCCGTTATTCAATTACAATTTATATGACGGATTAATGCCTGGTGTAAAACTGTCAAATGCAACCCCAATATTTAAGCCATTTACTTATAAAATATCTCCTTATTATTCATCTAAACAAAAAGATATTTTAGGAAAAATAAACCTTAAATATGTTAAATATCATGATAATAATAAACTTTTTAGCACACAGTATTTCATAGGAGCTTCAACTTTTCATTATAAAGAAAATTTATCATATACAACATTATATCCATCTATCACATTTACCTTTAGAGAAAATGATTTAAGGTCTAATTACAGACAATTTATAAATATTAGATACATTAGTGTTTATAGAGAAGAAAACGTAAATCAAGAAAAATATCCAAATTATAATATCTTTAATGCAAAGTATATTTTTTCAAATATAAGTGGAGAAAAGGGATTAACATTTAATGCTGATCTGCAATACAGTAAAAATTTTTTTAAAAACACCTTTACCTTTAAATTTAGAAATTATTATAAAGACAATAGACAATATAATTTACGTCTGTTTTTAGGAAAGTTTATAAGTAATTCTAGCAAAGATGATTACTACAGTTTTTCAACATATAGAGCTAGAGATTATATGTATAATTACAATTTACTTGGGAGATCTGAATCAACAGGATTTCACAGTCAACAATATATAGGCTCAGAAGGCGCTTTAAAATCTAAAGTTAAAGTAGAGTATGCTAACGATCTTTTATTGTCATTAAATGCAGGAATAACTCTATGGCAATGGGTTGAAGGATATTATGACTATGCTGTAATAAAGAATAAAAATGAAAAAACTCAATCTGCATTTGACTCTGGAATTAGATTAAATATATTGACAGACTATTTTGAATTATACTTTCCTGTTTACTCAAGCTTAGGAAATGAATTAAATCAATCAAATTATTTAGAGAAAATAAGATTTAAAATAACTTTTGATGTAAACACAATTTCTTCTTTAATTTCCAGAAGGTGGTTTTAAATGTAAATTGGAAAAAACTGCTATTTTATGTAAATTTGCAAACCGTTTTAAATATATGCAAAGCAATTTAGATCTTAATAAAGAAATATCTTTTGAATCTTTTAAAAAACAGATTTTAGAGGACTATAAAATTATAGTTTTAAGTCGTGAAGCAAGTCTTTTAGGAAGAAGAGAGGTTTTAAGTGGAAAAGCAAAATTTGGAATATTTGGCGATGGAAAAGAACTTCCTCAAATAGCCATGGCAAAAGTGTTTCAAAATGGTGATTTTAGATCAGGTTATTACAGGGATCAAACTTTTATGATGGCTATAAATGAATTGTCTGTTAAACAACTTTTTTCTGGATTATATGCTAACACAGATATTAATAAAGAGCCAATGTCTGCTGGAAGACAAATGGGTGCGCATTTTAATACAGTAAGCTTAAACAAGGATGGTACTTGGAAGGATTTAGTAAATCAAAAAAACTCAAGCTCTGACGTTTCTTGTACTGGATCTCAAATGCCTAGACTTCTAGGGTTAGCACAAGCCTCAAAGCTTTATAGAAAATTAAATTTTAATAATTCTCATAAATTCTCTAAGAATGGCAATGAAATTGCTTGGGGAACTATAGGAAACGCCAGTACAAGCGAGGGTGTGTTTTTTGAAGTTTTAAATGCAGCAGGTGTTCATCAAGTTCCAATGGTTATAAGTATTTGGGATGATGATTATGGAATTTCTGTTGAAAACAAGGATCAAACGATTAAACAAAGTATTTCCGAAGCTTTATCTGGTTTTAAAAGAACAGAAAATAAAGAAGGTTTTGAAATTTTAGTTGTTAATGGTTGGGATTATCCAGAATTAATCAATACTTATCAAAAGGCCAATGATATTGCAAGGTTTGACCACGTTCCAGTAATTATTCATGTTAAAGAACTTACTCAACCAATTGGTCATTCAGCTTCTGGATCTCACGAAAGATATAAAACTAATGAGAGGCTTGAATGGGAAAGAAAAAATGATTGCAATTTAAAAATGAGAGAATGGATTTTAGAGAATGATATTTCTAATGAATCATCCCTTGTTGATATCGAGGAGAAATCAAAAGAAGAAGTTAAAAAGTCTAAATCAGAAGCTTGGAATACTTATCTGAATCCTATTTTAAACACTAGAGTAGAATTAATCGAATATTTGAATACTTTGTCTATTGACTTTCCAGATTTTAATTTTCAAAATTTAATATTAGAATTTGAAAGAATTAAAGTACCTAGCAACAAGAATTCTATGTCTATTGCAAGAAAATTTTTAAGATTGTTAAGAAATGAAAATAATAACAATGTTGAATTACTAAAGAATTGGGTTAATGAGTTTGCAGAAACTCAAAAACAAAAATACAGTTCGAAACTATATAATGAATATTCATCCAATTATAGAAATGTTAGAGAAATTAAACCTGTTTATTTAGATTCAAAAAAAATTGATGGGAGAAAAATAATCAGAAATAACTTTGATAAATTATTAGAGAAATATGATAATCTTTTAATTTTTGGAGAGGATGTTGGTAGGATTGGTGATGTAAATCAAGGATTAGAAGGCTTACAGAAAATTCATGGTAATGAAAGAGTTTCAGATAGAGGAATTAGAGAAGCTTCAATAATTGGAGAAGGTATTGGTCTAGCTTTAAGAGGTTTTCGACCAATCGCTGAAATACAATATTTAGACTATCTTTTATATGGTCTTCAAATTCTTAGTGATGATTTAGCTACACTTCATTACAGAACCTTTGGAAGACAAATAGCACCACTAATAGTTAGAACAAGAGGACATAGACTTGAAGGTATATGGCATTCTGGATCTCCAATGGGTTCACTATTATCAACATTAAGAGGAATTTTAATTTTAGTACCACGAAACATGGTTCAAGCAAGTGGCATGTATAATACATTATTAAAGTGTGAAGATCCTGCTATTGTTATAGAGTCTTTAAATGGATATAGGTTAAAAGATACAGAACCTAGTAATCTTGCAGATTTCACTATTTCATTGGGTGAAATCGATACGCTTAAGACAGGAAATGATATAACAATTGTATCATATGGCTCTACTTTAAGGCTTGTACAAAAAGCATCAATAGAGTTAGAAACATTAGATATAAGCTGTGAAGTAATAGATATTCAATCATTAATTCCTTTTGATAAAAATAACGACATATTAGAGAGTATAAAAAAAACAAATAAATTATTAATTGTTGATGAGGATGTTCCTGGAGGTGCTTCATCCTACATACTTCAAAAAATAATACAAGAGCAAAATGCCTTTAAATTTCTTGACAGCGATCCTATTACATTAACATCTAAATCGCATAGACCTGCTTATGGAACTGATGGAGATTATTTTTCAAAGCCTTCAATTGATGATATAGTAGAAAAAACTTACGAGATAATGAATGAGTATAATCCTAATAAATATCCAGAAATAAATTAATTCATTATTTCAACTAAAAGTTGACGTAAAATATCCTTCTCAGAAGAATTTGAACCCCCTACTCCTTTAGTTTTTAAATCACAATCTTTAATTAAGCTTATTATAGAACTAATTTTTTTCATTGAGTATAATTTAGAAGCTATTATATAATCTTTGACAAAGAATCTATTTATTCCTAAAATAGTTGAAATATTTATTTCTGATTTATTATTTAGGCTATGGTATTGAAAAATTTGTATAAAAAAATTAAATAATGATGACAAGGTCATTTGAATAGGATATTGTTTGGAGTTAGAAGAAAAATAAGCGCTAATTGTTAAAGCCTTCGTTATATCACCAGAACCAATAGCATTTCTTAGTTCAAATACATTGTAATCTTTGCTAATCCCTATATGATCTTGAATATGCTGAGGAGAAATTTCCACATCACTTGAAAATATAATTTTTAGCTTATTTAATTGGTTATTGATTTTTTTTAAATCATTCCCAAGATAATCAACTAACATTTGACAAGCTTTTATATTAATTGAATAATTATCTAATTTTAATTGATTTATAATCCAATCTGGAATTTTATTATCATAGAGCTTTTGACAATCTAAAACAATTCCAAATTTTTGAATGTTTTTAAATAATTTTTTTCTTTTATCTAGAGATTTATACTTGTAGTTTATTATCAATATTGTACTTATTAAAGGATTTAACATGTAATCTGAAAACTGTTCAATTTTTCTTGATAAATCTTGAGCTTCTTTAAGAATAATTACTTGGTATTTGCTCATCATCGGATATCTTTTACAATATGAAACAATTTCTTCAACAGACGAATCCTTTCCATACAAAATAGTTTGATTAAATTCTTTTTCATCCTCAGTTAAAATACATGTTTCCAGCATGTTTGAAATTAGATCAATATAAAAGGTTTCTTCTCCCATCAAAAAATATACAGGAGAGTAAACTTTATTATTTATTTTAGATATAATGCTATTAATTTCTTGTAAATTCATCAATAGTAATTAATTATGTTAAAACTAAATTTTCCAAGTTTTGAATTTAAGTTAAAAAATAGAAATAATAAAACTTTTATTTTTGACATATTAAGAAAAAAAATGTTTTTATTAACACCAGAAGAATGGGTTAGGCAACATGTAATCCATTTTTTAACAATGACAAATAGAGTTCCTGCCTCTCATATTGGAATAGAAAAAAAAATTCTTGTAAACAAAATGACTAAAAGATTTGATTTGGTTGTATATGATAAACAAGGAAATGTAAAATTACTCATTGAATGTAAAGCTCCATTAATTAAAATTGATCAAAAGGTTTTTGATCAAACAGCTATTTACAATAAGTATTTAAATTCTGATTTTATCATGATAACTAATGGCATGAGTCATTATTACTTCAAATCATGTAATTCTACAAAAAGCTATACTTTTATAAAAGATTTCCCACTATAATGAATTTAGCTATTGTTATTTTAAATTGGAATGGTAAAAAACTTCTAGAAGAATTCTTACCTTCTTTAATTAAACATTCAAAAGGCCATTCAATCTATATTATTGACAATAAATCAAGTGATAATTCAATAAATTTTATTAATAAAACTTATCCAGAAGTTAACATTATAAAAAACAAAAAAAATTATGGTTATGCTAAAGGATATAATATTGGACTTAAAGAAATAGATGCGGATATATTTTGTCTATTGAATAATGATGTTAAGGTAACAGAAAATTGGCTTATACCAATAATTAAAGCATTTAAGAAAGATTCATCTATCGTTGTTGCCCAACCTAAAATATTAGACTATAATAATAAAAAAAGTTTTGAATATGCTGGTGCTGCAGGTGGGTATATTGATTTTTTTGGGTATTCTTATTGTAGAGGAAGAATACACTCTACAATTGAATTAGATAAAGGCCAGTATAATGAAAATACCAATATTTTTTGGGCTTCAGGTTCTTGTTTTTTTATTAGAAAAGATATTTTTAACAATTTAACAGGTTTTGATGAAAAATTTGTTTGTCATATGGAAGAAATTGATTTATGTTGGAGAATAAACAACTATGATTCTAAACTTAAAAAAATATTTATTCACAACAGTAAGGTTTTTCATAAAGGAGGAGCTACTTTATCAAATAGTTCTTCAAAAAAAACATTTTATAATTTTAGAAATTCAATATCTATGATTGTTAAGAATGCTTCTATTAGTAACCTTTTTATTATTCTTTTAACAAGGATAATTATCGACTCATTAATTCTTTTTAATTTTTTAATAACTTTAAAAATTAAACATGTTTTAGCTATTGTCCTAGCCTACCTAAATTCTATTTTAATACTTCCAAAAAACTTTATTAAAAGAAATAACAATAAAAAGCACAAACATTACGTTATTAAATCAATAATATTTAATTATTTAATTCTAAAAAAAAGAATTTTTTCTGAGTTAAAATAAGAGTTAAATAATCAAATTAATATAAATATTTTACTAAATTTGAACTTAAATAATTAAAACTTAAATATGAAAAAAATTTTTTTATTGATACTAACAGTATCTGTTTTACTTCCATCTTGTGTCTCTCAAAAGAAATATGCTTCTTTGGAAGCTGTTAATCAGCAAAGTAAAGATTTGCTAAATTCAGCTACATTAAAGCTGAACACTTGTATTGATGAAAAGGCCGGTGCTCAAGCAGATCTAAAATCTCTTAAAGAACAAGTTACTTTTTTAAAGAATAACAACGATGATTTAATAAACAATATGGGTAATCTTACTACTCTGTCTCAAAAAGGTGCTGAAAACCTTGAAAAGTCATTAGAGAGTATGAAAGAAAAAGATTTAACTATTAGAACTATGCAAGATGCGGTTACAAGAAGAGATTCTGTAACAATTGCTCTAGTCACTAGTTTAAAAGGAAATTTTATAGATTTTAATGACAAAGATATTGAGGTTAATGTTGAAAAAGGAGTTGTCTTTATATCAATTTCTGACAAATTGTTATTTAATAGTGGAAGTTATGTTGTTTCTGAAAGAGCAAAAGAAGTGCTTGGAAAAGTTGCTAAAGTTGTTCTAGAAAAACCAGAAATTGAATTCTTAGTTGAAGGACATACTGACGATCAATCTATTCAGAATGATGTGTTAATTGATAACTGGGATTTAAGTGTAAAACGAGCTACTTCAGTAGTTAGAGTATTGCAAAATGATTTTGGTGTTCAGCCTGAAAGAATGACTGCTGCAGGTAGAAGCTTTTATGTTCCTGTTGCTGATAATGATACAGTAGAAAACAGATCTAAGAATAGAAGAACTAGGATAGTTGTTCTTCCTAAACTCGATCAATTTTATGATTTAATTGAACAAGGGATGAAAGGCGGAACTAATTAATTTATTCAAATTTTTTATATTTTCAAAAACACACCTTGTAAGGTGTGTTTTTTTTTCAATTAGTTTTTAAAATTAAATATTTCTTTTAACCTATTAAATACCCAATTAAATAGACGACATTTGCACACTTAATAAAAAAAATGGGCAATTTTAAAGATTTAGGAGTGAACAAAGGGCTTTTAAAGTCTATTGAAGAATTAGGTTTTACATCTCCTACACCAGTTCAAGAACAAGCTATTCCACATTTACTAAAAGACAAAACTGATTTAATTGCTTTAGCTCAAACTGGAACTGGAAAAACTGCAGCATTTGGACTTCCAATTATTCAGCAAATTGATCCAAAAATTAGTCATGTTCAAACTATTATACTATGCCCTACTAGAGAGCTATGTATTCAAATTTCTAAAGACCTTCTAGCCTATTCTAAATATTTAGACTATGTTAAAATTATAGCTGTTTATGGAGGAGCAAGTATAGAAAATCAAATTAAATCTATAAAAAAAGGTGTTCAAATAGTTGTTGGCACTCCTGGAAGAACTAAAGATTTAATTAAAAGAAGAGTTTTAAAATTAGATGTCGTTAATAGAGTAGTTTTAGATGAGGCTGATGAAATGTTAAGTATGGGTTTTAAAGAAGATCTAAATTATATTTTAGATACAACTTCAGAAAACAGACAAACTATGCTGTTTTCTGCTACTATGTCTAGAGAAGTAAGGTCTATTTCTAAAAAATTCATGAAAGACTCTAAAGAAATAACAGCCGAAAAACTAAATTCTGGTGCTAAAAATGTTGAACATCATGTTTATAATGTAAATTCTAGAGATAAATATGACACTTTAAAAAGAATTGCTGATTTTAACCCTAATATTTATGGTATAGTATTTTGTAGAACAAGAAGAGAAACCCAGGCTATTGCTAATAAGTTTATGAACGATGGATATAATGCAGATGCAATTCATGGAGAATTATCTCAAAGCCAAAGAGACGAAGTAATGTCTAGATTTAGAGATAAATCTTTACAAATATTAATTGCAACTGATGTAGCAGCTAGAGGATTAGACGTAGATAGTTTAACACATATAATTAATTATTCTCTTCCTGATGATCCAGAAGTATATACTCATAGAAGTGGCCGAACTGGTAGAGCAGGTAAACACGGAATTTCAATTGCCATATCAAATTCTAGAGAAGGAAGAAAGTTAAAATCTATAGAAAATAAATCTCAAATTAATTTTATATCAAAGAAAGTTCCTTCAGGAAAAGATATTTGTTCAAAACAGCTTTTTAAACTAATTGAAAAAATAGAAAAAGTTAAAGTTGATGAAAAACAAATTGAACCTTTTCTTCCAGATATCTATTCAAAACTTGAATGGCTTTCTAGAGAAGATTTAATTAAACATTTTGTTTCAGCGGAGTTCAATAAATTTTTAGATTATTACAACAAATCTAAGGATATTAAAAGTGAAAAAGATAATAATAAACCTTATAGAGAAAGATCTAAAAGCAGAACGAATTTATCTAATTTATCAATTAATATAGGAAGAAAAAATGGTGTTACTCCTATTGAGTTAATTTCTTTAGTAAATAGAGTTATTAAGTCAAACGAGATGGAAATTGGTGCAATTGATATAAGAGAATCTTATACCATTTTTGAAATTGACAGTCAAGCTGAGAAAGATCTGATTAAAAAAGTTTTAAAAGTTGATTACAATGGAATTGATTTAGTTATTAAAGAATCTAAAGAAAAGGTTGAGAGAAAATTTCAAAGAGAAAAAAAGAATAAATATAATTTTAAAAAAGGAAATAAAAGAAGAGGGAATTTTGATAAAGGTTTTAGAGGAAAATCAGATAGAAAAAACAAAAAAAGAGGCAGATACAATAATTAATCGCAAATATCGTATTTGGCAAACTTTAATAATATTTTCTTTATTCCACTAGTGTCAAACTTAACTTCTGCTTTTTTATCTGAACCTTCTCCTTCTGTTTTTATTACTTCACCCTTACCAAATCTATTGTGTATAATAAAATCTCCTGTAATTAAATCTTCAAAATGACTATTTCCTATAGATTTTTGTGATATAATATTTTTTTTATTTAAAGCTTTTAAAGGAGTTTTTTTATTAGGTTTTTTAAATCTTAATTTATTTGCTGCTTTGGTGCTTTTCAATAAATTAGTTTTCTGATTTGAATTGTAATTAAAACGTATATAATCCTTGTTAATTTCATTAATAAATCTACTCGGTTCACAATCATTTAATTTACCCCATCTATATCTATTTTTAGCATAAGTTATGGTTACCTGTCGTTTAGCTCTAGTTAAGGCTACATAAAACAATCTTCTTTCTTCTTCTAGATCAGTCCTTGTAGTTGAACTTAGGGCTGAAGGGAATAAATCTTCTTCTAAACCTACAATATAAACATGTGAAAACTCCAACCCTTTAGCTAGATGAATTGTCATTAAAGAAACTTTTTTATCAGTTTCGTTTTTGTCTTTATCTAATTCTGAAATCAAAGCAACATCTTCAAGAAATTCACTTAAAGAACCATCTGCTCCAATAACTTCTTCTTGCCCTTCAATAAAATCTTTTACAGCATTTAATAATGCTTCAATGTTTTCAATTCTACTAATAGCTTCTGGAGAACCATCTAACTTTAAAAGGTTTATAATACCTATTCTTTTTAAAACTTCATCTATTATTTCTAAAGCATTTAGTTTTACGTTTAAAATCTGAAAGTTTTTAATCAAGTTTAAAAAATTCGTAAGCTTAGTTTTTGTTCCATTATTTATATCAACATTTTCTAATAACACAAGAGAATTAAAAAGACTTATATTGTTTTTATTTGAGTAAATCAAAAGCTTATCTATTGTAGTTTGACCAATTCCTCTAGTAGGATAATTAATAATTCTTTTAAAACTTTCTTCATCATTAGGATTTATTATAATTCTCAAATAAGCTAGTATATCTTTAATTTCTTTTCTTTGATAAAAAGAAAGCCCTCCGTAGATTTGATATGGGATATTCTTTCTTCTTAATGCATCCTCAATAGATCTTGACTGAGCATTAGTTCTATATAGTACAGCAAATGAATCATTATCTAATCTAAGATTGTTTTTATTTTCAAATATTGAAGAAGCAACAAACCTTCCTTCTTCAGAATCAGTAATTGATTGATTTACATTAATTTTATTTCCTACTTCATTCTCAGTCCAAACATTTTTATCTAATTTATTTATGTTATTATTTATGACGGAATTTGCTGCATTTACAATATTTTTTGTAGAACGATAGTTTTGTTCTAGTCTATATACGGTTGAGTTCAAATAATCTTTTTGAAAATTTAAAATATTTTCAATATTAGCACCTCTAAATCCATAAATACTTTGTGCATCATCCCCTACTACACATAAATTTTCATATCGATCAGCTAAAGCTTTAACAATTAAATATTGTGAGTGATTAGTATCTTGATATTCATCTACATGTATATATTTAAACCTTTCTTGATATTTAGCTAGAACTTCTGGGTATCTGTTCAATAATTCATTTGTTTTTAACAGTAGATCATCAAAATCCATAGCTGAAGCCTTAAAACATCTATTTACATAGGTTTGGTATATTTTTCCAAACAACGGTCTTCTAGACTCATTATCCTGCTGTATCAATTCTTGATTGTTTAAATAAGTCTTAACAGTAACTAAGTTGTTTTTTAAAGAAGAAATTCTATTTCTAATATTCCTGTACTTATATAAGTCTTTATCAAGTTTTAATTCCTTAATAATAGAAGCAATTAACCTTTCTGAATCTTGAGTATCGTATATGGTGAAATTAGAAGAATAGCCTAGTAAATCAGCTTCAGATCTTAAAATTTTAGCAAAGATTGAATGAAATGTCCCCATCCATAAATTTTTTGACTTTTCTTCTCCTACGATTAATGAAATTCTAGATTTCATTTCTCTTGCTGCTTTATTTGTAAAAGTTAATGCTAGTATAGAAAAAGGATCTACACCCATTTCCATCAAATATGCAATTCGATAAGTTAAAACTCTTGTTTTTCCAGATCCAGCGCCAGCAATAACCATTACGGGTCCATTCTTATGAATTGTAGGTAATTTCTGAGATTCGTTTAATTGACTTAAGTAGTCTTCCAATTCGTTATAAAGTTAATTTTGTTAAAGAATTTTATATGTAATTTTAACCTTATAAAGTTAATAAATTATATTAGTCTTGTGAAAGAAAATTATTTAATTACACCCATTGATTATTTAAAGGGAGTAGGTCCAAACAGGGCAGATTTACTAAAGTCCGAATTAAAAGTTTTCACTTATAATGATTTGTTAAACTACTTTCCGTTTAGATATATTGACAGAAGTAAGTATCACAAAATAAATGAATTAGAAAACAACAATTCTGAAGTGCAAATTATTGGGAAGTTTATTAATTTAAAATTTTCTGACAATTTTAAATCAAAGAGATTAGTTGGGGTTTTTAGTGATGGAAAGGATGAAATAGAAATTGTTTGGTTTAGAGCAATTAAATGGATTGAGAAATCAATTAAACTTAATGAGAATTATGTCATATATGGAAAAGTTAATTGGTTTAATGATAGATGTTCAATAGTACATCCAGAAACTGAACTTTTGACGAAACATAAAAAAAACATTAAAAGTAGTATGTTGCCTATATACAATTCTACAGAAGCTTTGTCATCAAAAGGAATAACAAATAAACTAATCAGAGAATTTGTTTTTAATATTTTTGAAAAATCTTCAAATAGTTTCAAAGAAAACTTGAATAGAAAAATAAATGAGAAATATGAAATGATAACTAAATTTGAAGCTCTTTACAACGTTCATTTTCCTAAAAACCAAGTGCTTTTAGCTAAAGCTCAATTTAGATTAAAATATGAGGAGTTTTTTTTTATTCAACTTCAGTTTTTATTTAAGAACATTTCTAATAAAAATAAATTCAAAGGTTTTAAATTCTCTAAAGTCGGGTATTATTTTAATTCATTTTATAATAAACATTTAGAGTTTAAACTTACTAATGCTCAGAAAAGGGTAATTAAAGATATAAGAAAAGATTTTTCATCTAATGCACAAATGAATAGACTTCTACAAGGAGACGTAGGCTCTGGTAAAACAATTGTAGCTCTATTATCTTCATTAATTGCAATTGATAATAATTTTCAAACATGTTTAATTGCGCCTACTGAAATATTAGCTCAACAACATTATAATAGCATAAACGAATCTTTATCTAAAATTAATTTAAATGTTAGAATTCTAACTGGATCTACATCAAAAAAGGAAAGAGAAATTCTTTTTTGCGAATTGAAAAATGGTTTTACAAATATGCTAATAGGAACACATGCTGTTTTAGAAGACAACGTACTTTTCAATAATTTAGGTTTAGCTATTATAGATGAACAACATCGTTTTGGAGTTGCTCAAAGATCAAAATTGTGGAAAAAAAATATAACTCCCCCTCATATACTAGTTATGACAGCTACTCCGATACCAAGAACACTTGCAATGAGTGTTTATGGAGATTTAGACATATCAATTATTGATGAACTTCCTCCGGGAAGAAAAATTGTAAAAACTGTTCACAGAACTGATAGAAATAGATTAGAAGTTTTTAAGTTTATTAGAAATGAAATTTCAAAAGGAAGACAAATTTATGTTGTCTATCCATTAATTGAAGAATCTAAAGTAATGGATTATAAAGACCTAATGGATGGTTATGAAAGTATTCAAAGAGAATTCCCAATTGATAAATATCAAATAAGTATACTTCATGGAAAGATGAAACCAGTAGACAAAGTAATTGAAATGGATAGGTTTAAAAATGGACAAACTCAAATTATGGTTTCTACAACTGTAATTGAAGTAGGAGTAAATATTTCAAATGCATCAGTAATGATTATAGAAAGCTCAGAAAGATTTGGTTTGTCACAACTACATCAATTAAGAGGGCGAGTTGGTAGAGGTTCTGAAAGTAGCTATTGTATATTAATGAGTAAAGATAAAATTAGCAATGAAGCTAGAACTAGAATTAAGACAATGACAAGTACTAATGATGGCTTTAAAATATCTGAAGTTGACATGGAATTGAGAGGGCCTGGAAATTTATTAGGAACTCAGCAAAGTGGATTATTAAATTTTAAAATAGCTGATCTAATTAGAGATAAAGATATACTAGAACTTGCAAGAAAAGATGCTAAAGATTTGATAAATACAGACCCAGGATTAAAGAATAATGAAAATAAAGGAATTAAAGAAGAGTATTATGTTTTAAATAAAAATAGTATTCTTTGGAAATACATTAGCTAATTGTTTAATAATAATTTAAAATTAAATTTTCTTAATCGTATCTTTACAATTAATAAATCATATAATGAATATATCTTTTAATTGGCTTAAAGAATTTTTGAACATTGATATTGAGATTGAAAAAGTTTCAGAAATATTAACAGATATAGGTTTAGAAGTTGAAGGAATTGATGAATATCAAGAAATTAAAGGTAGTCTTGAGGGTTTATTAACAGGAAAAGTTATTTCTTGTGTAAAGCATCCAAACGCAGATAGATTAAAACTAACTACAGTAGACATAGGTGAAGAATCTCTGCTTCAAATAGTATGTGGGGCTCCTAATGTAGAATCAGGACAACATGTTATAGTAGCAACTATTGGAACAATATTGCATCCATTAAATTCAGATGAATTTAAAATCAATAAAAGTAAAATTCGAGGAGAATTAAGTCAAGGTATGATTTGTGCAGAAGATGAAATAGGAATTGGAGAATCTCATGAAGGTATTATAGTATTAGATAAAAAATATAAGCCAGGAACTAAAGTTTCTAAAATTATTGAAAATTATAAAGATTTTATTTTTAATATTGGCTTAACTCCTAACAGATCCGATGCTATGAGCCATCATGGAGTTGCTAGAGATATAAGAGCTGCCCTAATTCACAAAGGTTTAAAATCAGAATTATTAACTCCTTCAGTATCTTCTTTTCATATAAATTCAAGAACACAGAAAGTAAATGTTAAAGTTTCAAATCAAAAATTATGTCCAAGATTTTCTGGAATATGTATTGAGAATATAAAAATTGACAACTCTCCAAAATGGCTTCAAGACAGGTTAAAGGCTATCGGGTTAACACCTATTAATAATATTGTAGACATAACCAATTATGTTTTACATGAAGTAGGTCAACCTTTACATGCTTATGATCTTAAAAAAATAAAATCAAAAACAATTGAAGTAAAAACTTTAAAAGAAGGTTCAACTTTCATTACTCTAGATGGAGTTGAAAGAAAATTAAAAAATACAGATCTAATGATTTGTGATAAAAACACACCTATGTGCATAGCTGGTGTATATGGAGGTGATTATTATGGGGTTTCGAAAGAAACTTCATCAATTTTCTTGGAAAGCGCTTGTTTTAACCCTGTAAGTATAAGAAAAACTGCTAAAGCTCACTCAATTAATAGTGATGCATCTTTTAGGTTTGAAAGAGGAATTAATATTGAATTAATTAAATATGCTCTAAAACGTGCAGCAATATTAATATGTGAAATTTGTAATGGAAAAATATGTAGTGACTTAATAGATGAATATCCTAAAAAAATTGAGAACATATCTATATTACTTAATTATGAAAAAACTAATAATTTAATTGGTCAAAAAATTCCTTCTGAAGAAATTAAATCTATTCTCACATCCTTAGATTTTAAAATTAATAATATTACCGAAACTGGCGTTGGTATTACTGTTCCAAATTACAGGCATGACGTAACAAGAGAATGTGATGTTGTTGAAGAAATTTTGAGAATCTATGGGTTTAATGAAATTAATTTATCAAATAAGTTATCTATTTCATTAAATAGTGTTGATCAGAATTTTCATTTTAAAACAGAAAATATAATTTCAAGTTATCTAAACTCGTTAGGTTTTAATGAAATAATGAACAACTCTTTAACTAATAATGATTTAGATATTTATGGAAAAAAAAGTGTTAAAATTATAAATTCTATTAGTTCAGATGTTTCTCAATTAAGAACTTCTTTATTAGAGTCTTGTTTGAAAACATTAAAATATAATTTAAATAGAAAAAATAGAAATAATAATTTTTATGAATTTGGTAAAATTTATGAAAAAATTAATAACAATAACAAAGAATCTAGAATGTTAGGCATTATATTTTCAGGAAATATTACACATAAAAACTGGAATAACGATAGCATACAGACTGAGTTCTATTCACTAAAAAATATAGTGATGAATATATTTAAAAGGCTCTCAATTCCTGTAAAAGAAAAAGCAATTGATTTTGATGGTTTTGAAAATTCTCTAGGAGTTTTTAATAATAAAAAAAGAATCGCATTAATTGGAAGTGTTTCAAACAAATATAAAACGATACTTGATATAAATGAAGATGTATATTACGCATCTTTAGATATAGATTTGATATTGAAAAACATATCAATGAATTTCAAAAAATACAAACCAATTTCTAAATTTCCGTCTGTTATAAGGGAATTGAATTTTGTGTTTGATAAGAATGTTCAATATAATAAAATTGAAGAATTAATATTAAATAATTCTAAAAGTAAAAATTTAATTAACATGAGCTTATCTGATGTCTATGAAAACAAAAAGCTCCCGGTTGGAAAAAAATCATACACTTTAAGTTTTTCATTAATTGACAATGAAAAAACATTGACAGAAAAAGAAATTCAATCTACAATGGATAAAATTCAACATAAAATTGAAAAACAATTTGGTGCAACACTGCGATCTTGATAATTAAGAATGTATGTTTAAGGAAAATTATACTAAAATATTTCAAGGCTCATTTATTATTACCAATAGAATTATAAGTGAACTAGAAAATAATAATATTTCACCTTTAATTAAGAATGAAATTGAATCAGGAAGATTAGCAGGTTTTGGTGTTGTTGATTCGCATCCAATAAGTGTATATGTTTTTAAAGATGAAATTGAAAAAGCAAATAATATATTAGCCCAACTAGGTATACATCTTATTTCTTAGCTCTTGAATTTTACTGTCATTTATGTAAGCGTCAAACGTAGTTAATCTATCAATTACTCCATTGGGTGTAATTTCAATAACTCTATTTCCCACAGATTGAGCAAATTCATAATCGTGAGTGGTAACTATAACGTTTCCCTTAAACTTCTTAATAGAATTGTTTAATGCTGTAATAGATTCTAAATCTAAATGACTGGTTGGTTCATCAAAAATCAAAACATTTGATCTAAGCATCATCATTCTAGAAAGCATACATCTTACTTTTTCGCCACCTGACAAAACATCACAAGTCTTCAAAGCTTCTTCTCCACTAAAAATCATTTTTCCTAAAAAACCTCTTATAAACACTTCTTCTCTTTCTTCATCGTTTTTAGCCCATTGTCTTAACCAATCAACTAATGTAATTTTTTGATTAAAAAAAGAACTATTATCAAGTGGCAAGTAAGATTGTGAAGTCGTAATTCCCCAATCAAACCTTCCATTATTTGATTTAATATTATTGTTTAATATTTCACAAAATGCAGTTGTAGCTCTAGTATCTTTAGAATAAAGAACTACTTTATCTCCCTTGTTTAAGTTAAAATTTATTTTATCAAATAATATACTAGAAGAATCAGAAAAACTTAAGTTTTCAACACTTAATATTTGATCACCAGCTTCTCTTTCAGATGTATATATTATAGCAGGATATCTTCTAGAAGAAGGTTTTATGTCTTCAATATTTAAATTATCAAGCATTTTTTTTCTAGATGTAGCTTGCTTAGATTTTGAAGCATTAGCACTAAAACGTGCTATAAAGTTTTCCAACTCTTTCTTTTTTTCTTCAGCTTTTTTATTTTGTTGTGTTTTTTGTCTTAAAGCTAACTGGCTAGATTCATACCAAAATGTATAATTTCCTGAAAAGTGATTTATCTTTCCAAAGTCTATATCAGAAATGTGAGTACATACTGAATCTAAAAAATGTCTATCATGTGAGACAACAATTACAGTATTATCATAATTAGCAATAAAATTTTCTAACCATGTGATAGTTTCGAAATCCAAATCATTGGTTGGCTCATCCATAATCAATACATCAGGATTTCCAAATAGTGCTTGGGCTAATAAAACCTTTACCTTTTGAATGCCATCAAGTTCTGACATTATTTTGTAATGTAAACCTTCTTTAATATCTAAATTTGATAATAATGCTGCTGCAGAACTTTCAGCATTCCACCCATCCATTTCTTCATATTCTAATTGTAAAACCCCTACTCTATCACTATCCAAATCTGAAAAATCTGCTTTTGAATAAATTTTATCCATTTCCTTTTTAATTTTAAAAAGAATTTCATTACCCATAATAACAGTTTCTAGGACTTGTTTATTATCAAAAGCAAAGTGATCCTGTTCTAATACTGATAATCTTTTACCTGATTCTAAATCAACACTTCCAGAATTAGCTTCAAAAGATTTTGAAAGAATCTTTAAGAAAGTTGACTTTCCTGCACCATTAGCACCAATTATTCCATAACAATTTCCTTTTGTAAAAGCAGTATTAACTTCATCAAATAATACTCTTTTACCAAATTGAACAGAAAGATTTGAAACACTTAACATATAATTATATTATTGAGGATGCAAATTTAATAAAATCAAGGTTATGATTATTCTTTATTTATCTTTAAATTGATTTTTAATATCTATAAAACAAATTAAAAAATTTTGAAAATATTTTTTTTAATATATATACTTTTATTTTTTTCATGTGCCAATAATGACGTTACATATATTGGAGGAAAAATTTTAAAAAAAACAAGTAATGAAATCTCTATTCTTAAAGATGAAAACTTAATAAGAAATATACCTGTTAATGACGATGGTATTTTTTTTTCGAAATTAGATGATTTAGAAGATGGACTTTATAACTTTATTCATCTTCCTGAATTTCAATATTTAATTATTGAAAAGGGAGATAGCTTAGTATTAAGATTAAATGTATTAGATTTTGATGAATCTTTGGTTTTTACTGGAAAAGGATCTTCAAAAAATAATTATCTAATAGATGTTTTTCTTAAACATGAACAAGAAGAAAGTTTTATAAAATCAAAATTTAATTCAAATAATAATAAATTTCTAAAAACTGTTGATTCTTTATTGGAAATAAAAAATAATAATTTTATAAAGTTTAAAAATTCTAATAAAACAAATAAGTCAACTAAACTTATCTTAGAATACGCTATAAAACTACCTATTTACTCTAGTGTAGAAACTTATATTTCAAATTTAAAAAATCCTCTAAACTCAAATGAGATTTATAAGTTTAGAGATGATGTAGATCTAAATTTAGAAAGCTTATCTCATTTTAAGCCTTATCTAGAATATATTATTTCTAGAACTTTTAATGAATCTTATCAATTACAAAAAAACAATACAAATTCTTCATTAAGTTATAATTTAAATAGAATTGATTTTGTTAATAATAACATTATTCATCCACTAATTAAGACTAAAATTTTAAGATATATAGCTTACGAATATCTTTTAGAAGAATCAAAATTAATAAACATTGATACATTTCTTTATAAATTTTTACAAAGCTCTAATAACGATGAAACAAATAATGAAATAAATGAATTATATGATAATATTATTTCACTTCAAAAGGGAAAGCAAATTTCTAAAATTGATTTAATTAATGAGAATGGTTTATTGAAAAATATAACAAAATTTAATAATGAAAACCCTGTAATATTTGTTTTTTGGTCTTACGATCAAAATTCTCATCAAATTGGACTTTTTAATAGAATAAATAAAATTTTAAATAATAATACCAATTATGATTTTCACACAATTAATATAAATTCAGATAATCAAAAATGGAAAAATATAGTTAATAATCTAAAAAAGAGAAATAATTTAAAACATTTTAGATCAGTTAATTTCGAAGATATGAGTAAAAAAATGATTCTTAATAATCTGAACAAAGTTATTATTACTGATAATAAAGGTCAAATAGACAGCATATTAAATATAACAGAACTCGAAAATTTTTTAAAATAAAATTAATTTCCTTTTTTATAATCTGACAAAAACTTTTCTAAACCAATATCTGTTAGAGGATGTTTAATAAGCCCTTTAATTGAAGATAAGGGACCTGTCATAACATCAGCTCCAATTTTAGCGCAATCTATAACATGCATAGTATGACGAATCGAAGCCGCTAATATTTGAGTGTTAAAAGCATAATTATCATAAATGTTTGCAATTTCAGAAATTAAATTCAATCCATCAGTTGAAACATCATCTAATCTACCTATAAAAGGAGAAACATAGGTTGCTCCAGCTTTAGCAGCAATTAATGCTTGGCCTACAGAAAAAACAAGAGTACAATTGGTTCTAATATTTTTTTTAGAAAAGTATTTAATAGCTTTAATTCCATCAAGAATCATAGGAATCTTTACAACAATTTGAGTATGAAGCTTAGCAAGAGCCTTACCTTCTTTAATCATTCCTTCAAAATCAGTTGAAATTACTTCAGCCGAAACATCTCCATCAACAATTTCACAAATTTTAACATAATGATCTAAAATATTTTGATGACCCGTAATACCTTCTTTAGCCATTAAAGAAGGGTTAGTTGTTACTCCATCAAGAACTCCTAAGTCTTGTGCTTCTTTAATTTGATCTAAATTAGCTGTATCAATAAAAAATTTCATATATATTTATGTTTAAAGTTTGTTATAGTATAACAAGATATTTTCGAAAAACCTATCTGGTAAAATTCTTTTTAAAATTATTGAAAATTTCTGAATAAATGTTCCAACTTTATAATGAATTTTTGGATTTTTAGATTTAATTATCTTTAAAACTAATTTAGATATAATTATAGGTGAAAGTGCATTAAGAACATGGTCATTTGCTGATTTAAGACTTTTAATGTAATCTTCTTCATAAATAGAATTAGTTTCAGCAGTACTATTTAATCGTCTTGAGATAATATCTGTTTTAAAATCTCCTGGAGCTATATTAACCACTCTAATATTGAACTTCTTTAGTTCCATGCTAAATGCTTCTCCAATAGTTTCTAATGAGCTTTTGGTTGCGCTGTAAACACCTCTATAAGGTAATGCAAAATAACCCATTATAGAAGTTATATTTATAATCAATCCACTTCCGTTTTTCCTCATTGAAGGTATACATTCTTTAATTGTTGAAATGGGACCATAAAAATTAGTCTGAAAAGCAATTTTCATATCTTCTTCAGTTGTATTCTCCATAGGACCAGTAACACCAATTCCGGCATTATTTATTAGCACATCAATTCTGCCCTCTTTATTAATTATAAAATCTACTGTATCTTTAATTTGATCAATATTCGTAATGTCGCACTTCAATAATTCAAAATCAATTATATCATACTTATTAGGGTTTCTACAAGTACCATAAACTTTATAACCTTTAGAATTCAAAAATAGACAAATAGACTTTCCAATTCCTGAAGATCCACCAGTAACTAATATAACCTTAGACATATAAAAGAAAAAAAGGGCAAGCTACTTACATCACACCGCTACGACCATCGACCCTTGCTGTGTTCCCACCCTGGGGGATTAGACAGGAGCTGGTTGTGTAAGACTTGCCCATCACAAATATATATATGTTTTTATAATTAAAAATATGTTAGAGGTTAATTATTAATATTTAAATTTGATTTAATTAATTTAAACAATGAGAAATTTTAAATTATACACATTACTAATTAGTTTTATTTTTCTGTCTTGCGGAATTAAAGTAAATCATGATTATTCAATAAGTATTTCTAAAACTAATCAGTATTTAAATAATGGTGACTCTATAGATATAACCATTGATAACCCATCAAAAAATACTATTACTGATTTAAGTTATTCTATTAATAGTAATAAAATTAATTCAAAACATGTTTTAAATAATAATCTTGGTGTAAATACAATTAAGGCTTCATTTAAAGTAAATAATGAAAATTTTATTATTCAAAAAGATATTATCATTTATTCAAATTCAAAACCTAAGCTCTATACTTACGAAGTTGTAAATGAGTTTAATCACGACATAACTTCTTACACTCAAGGATTAGAATTTGATAATGAATTCAATCTTTATGAGGGAACAGGACAATATGGTTATTCTACATTAAAAAAAATTGATTTTAAAACTGGCAAGGATATTAATAAAATATTTTTAGATAAATCTTATTTTGGTGAGGGAATTACCATCCTTAAGGATAAAATATATCAGTTAACTTGGAAAAGTAAAATAGGTTTTGTTTATAATAAAAATGACTTTAAGTTAATTAAATCATTTAGTTATCAAGAAAGTTCAGAAGGCTGGGGATTATGTAACGATGGAGAAAAAATATATAAATCTGATGGTTCTGAAAAAATATGGGTTTTAGATCCACTAAACTTAAATGAACTATATAATATTAGTGTTGTTACAAACAATAAGGTTATTAAAAAAATTAATGAATTAGAATGGTTTGATGGAAAAATATACGCTAATACATATCAATTTAACAAGGAAGTTGCTATAATAATTGACCCTTCTACTGGAAAAGTTGATGGGGTAATTGATTTTAATGGGTTAAAAAAAAGAGTCAAACAACATCCTGAACTTGATGTGTTAAACGGAATTGCATATAATAAAAAAAGAAAAACTTTTTTTGTTACCGGTAAGAATTGGGATAAACTATTTGAAATTAAAATATTAGAAAATCAATAATTAAACAAAGCTCTACCTGACATTAATTCATTAACTTCTTTTTTAACATTCTGAATTTCAGAAACATTATCATGATTTTTAATAACCCTATCGATTAATTCAACTACTTTAATCATTTCATATTCTTTAAGCCCTCTAGTTGTTATAGCTGGTGTTCCAAATCTAATTCCTGAAGTCACAAAAGGTGATTTATCATCAAAAGGTACCATATTTTTGTTTGCAGTAATATCTGCCTTAACTAAAGCTGATTCAGCATCTTTTCCAGAAATATTTTTATTTCTTAAATCAATGAGCATCATATGATTATCTGTTCCTCCAGAAATAATATTGTAATCTCTTTTTACAAACTCAGCTGCCATTGTTTTGGCATTTTGTCTTACTTGAATCATATAAGACATGAAATCATCTTTTAAAGCCTCACCAAATGCAATTGCTTTTGCTGCTATAACATGTTCAAGTGGACCGCCTTGATTTCCTGGAAATACCGCTAAATCTATTAATGATGACATTTTCTTTAATAAACCGTTCTTTAGCTTTAAACCAAAAGGATTATCAAAGTCTTCACCCATTAGTATCAACCCCCCTCTAGGTCCTCTTAAAGTTTTGTGTGTGGTAGTTGTAACAACATGACAAAAAGGAATAGGATCATTTAAAATACCTTTAGCTATCAAACCTGAAGGGTGGGAAATATCAGCTAATAAAAAAGCATCAACTTCATCAGCAATATCTCTAAATTTTTCAAAATCAATATCTCTAGAGTATGCTGACGCACCAGCAATAATTAATTTTGGTTCTTCTTTCTTTGCAACTTCTAAAATTTTATCATAATTCAATTCGCCTGTTTTTTTTTCTACACCATAAAAAACAGGGTTGTATAATCTTCCGCTAAAGTTTACAGGTGAACCGTGAGTTAAATGTCCGCCATGGGATAAGTCAAAACCTAATATTTTATCACCAGGATCTAAAAAGGCATGATAAACAGCACTGTTTGCTTGAGATCCAGAGTGAGGCTGAACATTGGCATAAACAGCTCCAAAAAGCTCCTTTGCTCTATTTATAGCTATAGTTTCAATTTCATCAACCACTTCACAGCCTCCATAATACCTTTTTCCAGGATACCCTTCAGCATACTTATTAGTTAAAACTGAACCAGTAGCTGACATTACAGCTGGACTAGTGAAATTTTCAGAAGCTATTAATTCAATACCATGTAATTGTCTATTTTCTTCCTTGTTAATTAAGTCATTTATTTCCTTATCAATTCTCATTGTTTACAAATTTATTCAAATTTAAACATGATAAAATAGCTTACCAATAAATATTCTATTTTAAATCAATTAATTATCAATAAGCAATTAACAATTAACAATTAAATTATATAATCTTTCAAAATTGAAAAATTAATATTTGAGTGTGAAGTATGATATAAAACTTTTTCATTTTTAAGTAAAATTAATTGAGGGGATTCATGATAAACCGAGTATTTAAAAGCAATTTCATCAGATAAATCTCTCATTTTAATTACATCTACATACATAAAATATGAAATATTAACATCTTGATCATAGGCATTTTCAAATCTAAACAAAGTCATCTTGCTTATTATACATCTAGGAGAGTGTTTAAATATTAAAATGTAATTATTAGAAGATTTTGGAATTTGATTTATTGATTTAATTTCAATCCAATTTAATTTAGACATAAAAGTGAAATATACTTATTAACTTTACTTAGTGTTAAAAAAAATAAATATACAAAATAAGCGTGCAAAGTTCGAGTACATTTTAATGGATCAATTTTCAGCGGGCATTGTATTGGCTGGAACTGAAATAAAATCAATAAGAGATAGTAAAGCCTCTATTTCTGATAGCTTTTGTGAATTTAATGATTCAGGAGAATTATTCATTATTAACATGTTTATTGATGAATATTCATTTGGAAATCAGTTCAATCATCAAACGCGAAGTCAAAGAAAATTACTGCTAAATAAAAAAGAACTAAAAAAATTATTTAAAGAAGTAAGAAACACAGGTTTGACTATAATTCCTTTGAAAGTATATATAAATGATAAGGGGTTTGCAAAGGTTTTGATATCATTAGCTAAAGGAAAGAAAATCTATGATAAACGAGAAGCTATAAAGAATAGAGAGAATAAAATTCAATTAGATAGGTTAAATAAAAAGTAATTTAATTTATATTCTTTAGCATTGGAACAAAATAAAATTCTCCTAAAATCTCCTTTTCAAACTTAGCTTTATTTATTCTTGTCACTAATACCATTTTCTGAACTTTGTCTCCTATTGGTATTACCATCTTTCCTCCTATCTTTAACTGTATAAGTAATTTTTTTGGAATTTCTACAGCTCCTGCAGTAACTAAAATTTTATCAAATGGAGCATGTTCTGGAATTCCTAAATAACCATCACCATATTTGATTAAATCTGGATCATACCCTAATTCACGTAATTTTTTAATAGATTTTCTAAATAAAAGGTGCTGTCTTTCTATAGTGTAAACTTTAGCTTTTAATTCAAGTAAAACTGCTGTTTGATACCCAGACCCTGTTCCTATCTCAAGAATTTTATCATTGACTTTAACATCTAATAATGTTGTTTGAAAAGCGACTGTATAAGGCTGTGAAATTGTTTGATCAGAATCTATTGGAAATGCTTTATCAATATATGCGTGTGACTCAAAATCTTTATCTATAAATAAATGACGTGGAATTTTGAGAATAGCCTTTAATATTTCATTAGAACTAATTCCTTTACTAATAAGTTCATTAACTAATTTTTTTCTTAGTCCCTTATGTTTTGATGTATCTAACAATAGCTATTAATTATGATAAATTTAATAAATAAGAATTGTATTTTTGAAAAAAATATATATATGATAAAAGCAGGTGTAATTGGTGTAGGTCATTTAGGCTCTATTCATCTTAAACTTCTTAATGAATCTAGTTATTTTGAACTAATTGGTTTCCATGATAATGATTTAGAAAAATCTAAAATCTTCAGTAATGATTTTACTTTCTTTAAGCAATCTATTAAATTAATAAAATCTGTAGATGTAATTTTTATATGTTCTAATACACCTACACATTATAGTATAGCTAAGACATGTTTAGAGCATAACAAGCATATTTTTATTGAAAAACCTATTACTACTACAATTGAAGAGGCTAAGGAATTAATTGAAATAGCGAAAAATAATAATTTAATTGGACAAGTTGGCCATGTCGAAAGGTTTAATCCTGCTTACACAAGCCTTAGAGGAACTATTTATGAACCTAAATTTATAGAATGTCATAGGCTAGCTGAATTCAATCCTAGAGGAAATGATGTGTCTGTAGTATTAGATCTGATGATTCATGATATAGATATAGTTCTTAGTGTTGTTAATTCAAAAATTAAATCAGTTAGTGCCAATGGAGTATGTGTAATTAGCGATTCTCCTGATATAACAAACGCTAGAGTTGAATTTGAAAATGGCTGTGTAGCAAATTTTACTGCTAGTAGAATATCACTTAAAAATATGAGAAAAACTCGTTTTTTTCAAGATGACGCTTATATTTCAATTGATTTTTTAGAAAAGAAAAGTGAGGTTGTTAAAATATCTACTGTAATAGATGAATTTGACAAATATGCAATGATTATTAAAAATTCTAAAGGTCAAAAAAAACAAATATATTATAGTAATCCCAGCGTTAAAGACACTAATGCCATTGTTGAAGAACATAACTCATTTGCTAATTCAATCTTAAACAATTTAAAACCAATTATTAGTCTTGAAGATGGCTACTTAGCTTTGAATTTAGCTAATGAAATAATTAATAAGATTCAATAATGAGTATAGCAGATAATTTAATTGAAATTAAATCTAATATTTCTGATAATGTGCAGTTGGTTGCTGTTTCAAAAACAAAACCAATTAAAAACATAAATGCAGCTTATAAAACTGGACAATTACATTTTGGTGAAAATAAAATTCAAGAGCTTGTCTCTAAACATGATGTTTTGCCTAAGGATATAAAATGGCATATGATTGGACATCTTCAATCAAATAAGGTGAAATATATAGCTTCCTTTATTCATTTAATTCACAGTGTTGATAGCATGAAGCTTATTAAAGAAATTAATAAGCAAGCATTAAAGAATGATAAAATCATTAATATTTTAATACAAATTGACATTTCAAATGATGGATCAAAATTTGGATTTTCAATCGATGATATTAACTCAATAATATATAATAATGAATTATCTGTTTTTGAAAGTGTTAGAATAAATGGATTTATGGGTATGGCTTCCTTTACATCTGATAAAAATCTCATAAGAAATCAATTTACTTCATTAAATAAATTGTTTAAAAAACACAGAAAAGCATTGTCTCTAAATGTTTTATCAATGGGCATGAGTGCAGATTATAAAATTGCTATTGAATGTAATAGTAATTTAATAAGATTAGGTAGTACTATTTTTGGAGAACGTAAATAATAAATATTTTGTATTCAATTATTGATGTAGAAACGACAGGGGGAAAATTCAATGAAGAAGGTATAACTGAAATTGCCATATATAAGTTTGATGGCAACAATATTATTGATCAATTTATAAGTTTAGTTAACCCTGATAAACCTGTACAACCTTTTGTTCAACAGTTAACGGGAATTAATGACAAGATGCTAGTAAATGCCCCTAAATTTTATCAGATTGCTAAAAGAGTATTGGAAATCACAGACAATACTATTCTTGTAGCTCATAATTCATCTTTTGATTATAGAATGTTAAAAATAGAATTCGACAGATTAGGTTATGATTATAAAATTCCACAACTATGTACTGTTAATTTATCAAAAAAACTTATTCCAGCAATGGATTCCTATAAGTTAGGAAATCTAGCAAAATCATTAGGAATATCAATTAGCAATCGACATAGAGCTAGTGGAGATGCTCTGGCAACTGTTGAGCTATTCAAAATATTATTAGTTAAAGACATTGATGAAGAAATCTTAAAATAAATCAAATAATTAAAAACAATAAGTATCAAGGATATGGATATTTTACATTAAATTATCAAATAAATAATATTGAAATTTTAGAATCTTTGATTTCTAAATCAGATAATACTTATGAGTCTGAAATTATTAATTATTTAAAAAAATAATGTAGAGAAAATCATTAATATTGGTGAATTAATTTGAAAAAAACTTTAATCACAATTTCTGGTCCAACAGCAGTTGGAAAAACAAAATTTAGCATTGAATTAGCTAAATTATTAAATTGTGAAATTATATCGTGCGATTCAAGACAATTTTATAAAGAAATGAATATAGGGACTGGAGTTCCTTCAGAAAATGATCTTTCAAAAATTAAACACCATTGTATTCAACATAAATCAATTTTTGATAGATATACTATAAATGATTTTGAAAATGAATCTAATAATATTTTGAATAAAAAATTCATAGACCAAGACTATATGATTATGGTTGGGGGTTCAGGATTATATATGGATGCTTCAATTAATGGGTTAGATAAATTTCCAGAAATAGATTATAAAATTAGGGAAGAATTAAATAATGAATTGGAATTAAATGGAATCAAATCACTTCAAAAAAAATTAAATAAAATTGACCCTGATCATTTTTTAAATATTGATATAAATAACCCTAGAAGAATAATTAGAGCTTTAGAAGTTTGTATAACTTCTAAAAAGCCATATTCATTCTTTTTAAACAAAAAAAAGGTAAACCGCTCATATAAAGTTTTTCAAATAGCTATTAATACTGAAAGAAACAATCTATATGATTTAATAAATAATAGAGTTGATAAAATGATAATTAATGGTTTGTTAAATGAAGTTAAATCACTTATAGACCATAGCAGTCTAATACCTCTTCAAACGGTCGGTTACAAAGAGCTTTTCCCTTATTTTGAAAAGAAAGAATCTTTAGAAACATGCATTGAAGAAATTAAAAAAAATACAAGAAGATATGCAAAGAGGCAGCTTACTTGGTTAAACAGAAGCAATGACTTGTTGTGGTTGGATAATAAAAGTAAAGCGGAAGTTATTATATCAACTTATTTTGATTGAAAATAGTTCTCAACATTTTCTTGAATTCTAGAATGAATATCCTTTATATCTGATTTGACAAAATTAGATCCAGTTATTTTTTCATATAACTCAATATATCTATTTGAAACTTTTTTTACATATTCTGAATTCATTTCTGGAATTACTTGACCATCTTTCCCTTGAAAACCTTTACTAATAAGCCATTGTCTTACAAATTCTTTAGATAATTGTTTTTGAGGAGATTTTGATTTTTGCAATTCATTATAATTATCTAAATAGAAGTACCTTGAAGAGTCTGGAGTATGAATCTCATCTATTAATATTATTTCTCCATTATTATTTTTTCCAAATTCGTACTTAGTGTCAACTAAAATTAAACCTTGAGAATTAGCTATTTTTGAACCTTCATTAAATAATTTATAAGTATATTCTTCAAGTTTCTTGTAATCATCATATGAAACTATTTTTTGTTTTAATATTTCTTCTTTAGAGATATCTTTATCATGTTGTCCGTTAATAGCTTTAGTTGTAGGTGTAATAATAGGAATTTGGAAACAATCGTTTTCAATCATTCCATCAGGCATTTTTATTCCACAAATTTCTCTTGCACCAGACATATATAACCTTGCGGCGTGTCCTGATAAATATCCTCTTATAACCATTTCAACTTTAAATGGCTCACAAATTTCTCCAATCGACACATTGGGATCTGGCGAATCAATTAACCAATTTGGAACGATATGAGATGTTTCATTTAACATCTTACAGGCAATTTGATTTAAAATTTGACCTTTATAAGGGATTCCTTTTGGTAATATAACATCAAATGCAGACAACCTATCAGAAGCAATCATTACTAGGTATTCATTATTAATATTGTAAACATCTCTTACTTTTCCAGAATATTTTGAAATTTGATTTTTAAAATTAAATTCTGTATTTGTAATCGCTTTCATAATAATTATTAGTTATCGTTTTCTATTGTTTTATATGCATTTATAATTTTTTTCACTACTTCATGTCGTATAACATCAGTCTCATCCAAATTCACTATTTTAATCCCATCGACATTTTTAAGTATATTCTTTGCCTCATTTAATCCTGATATCATTTTTCTAGGTAAATCAATTTGACCTGGATCTCCATTAATCATAAATTTTGCATTATTGCCCATTCTGGTTAAAAACATTTTCATTTGATTATGAGTAGTATTTTGACCTTCATCTAGTATAACAAATGCATTGTCTAAAGTCCTTCCTCTCATATAAGCTAACGGGGCAATTTCAATAACTCCCCTTTTAATATGATCTTCAAGCTTTTCTATGGCAATCATTTCTTTTAATGCATCATATAATGGTTGCATATAAGGATCTAATTTATCTTTTAGATCTCCAGGTAAAAAACCTAAACTCTCTCCAGCTTCAACAGCAGGTCTTGTTAGAATTATTTTTTTAACAATTTTATCTTTTAAAGCTTTAACTGCTATAGCTATTCCTGTGTATGTTTTTCCTGTTCCTGCTGGACCTATAGCGAAAACCATATCATTATTTTCAAAAGCTTGAACAATTTTAATTTGATTTATTGTATGAGCTTTAATTTTTTTCTTTCCAACTCCATATAATATAAGTCTACTATGTATAGATTCTAATATTTTACTCCCATTTCCACTTAAAATTGAGTGAATGGATTTTTCATTAATAATATTGTTTTGATTTATAATAAAAAGCAATAGAGTGTCTAACCTTATTGTCAATTGAACTATTAAAGATTCATCTCCTTCTAAAATTAGCCTGTCACCCTTTGGAATAATTTTTATTTTCGTAAAATGTTTTTTTATTAAAGAAACAATATCATATTTTTTTTTGTCAAAAAACTCCGAGGGATGTATCTGATTAATAAAATATTCTAGTTTTTTCACTTAAGCTTAGCTTATTATTAATTGGCAAGTTGTAAATTTATGTAATTTTTAATCTTATATATTAATTTTCTATTAACAAATGGGTTTAATTACATTAACAACTGATTTTGGTAATAAGGATCACTTTGTTGGCTCAGTAAAAGGTGCGCTTTACACTGAAATTATTGATGTGAATATTGTTGATATCTCTCATAAGATATCTCCTTTTAACATTATTGAAGGTGCCTATATAATTCAAAACTCTTATAAAAACTTTCCTGAAGGTTCAATTCATATTATTGGAGTAGATTCAGAAAAAACACCAGAACAAAATCATATTGTAATGATATTAGATGGGCATTATTTTATATGCGCAAATAATGGGATTATGTCACTTATATCTTCCAAGATTAATCCTGAAAAAATTATAGAAATTAATATTCATAACGATAAATCAACAAGCTTTACCGTTTTAGATGTTTTTGTTAAAGTAGCTGCCCATATATACAGAGGAGGATCAATTGATCTTGTGGGTAAAAGAATTCATGAATTAAAAGAGCTTTATGATATTAATCCTATTATAAATGAAAAAAACAATGAAATTATTGGTAATGTTATTTATATAGATAATTATGAAAATGTTATTACTAACATTTCTAAAACAGTATTTGATGAATTTGGGAAGTCAAGACCCTATGTAATCAATGCTAGAAATTATAAATTTGAATCTATTGTGAATTCTTATAGTGAGGCAATAAAATTTAATATTAAGAAAGAAATTAGAAAAGAAGAAGGCAAAAAGTTAGCTCTTTTTAATAAATCTAACTTTCTTGAATTAGCTATTTATAAAAGTAATCCTAATACTACAGGTGGAGCTAGTAGTCTTTTTGGTTTAAATTATAGAGATGTAGTAACTATAAAATTCGAATAAAACTTGTAAAAAGTGTTAATAAAATAGTTTTATATTGACAATTCTTTCTAATATATTTACTACTATATAATTAAATTATGAAGTTTATCGTTTCAAGTTCATTACTGCTTAAAAATATTCAAATTTTAGGAGGTATTTTAAATACTAATAATACTCTACCTATTTTAGATTACTTTTTATTTGAAATATCAAAAAATCTTTTGAAGGTAACTGCATCAGATTTAGAAACCACCCTTACTGCAGATGTTAAAATAGATTCTAATGATTCAGGATCAATAGCTGTACCTGCAAAGTTACTTATAGATACTCTAAAAACATTTCCCGAGCAACCTTTAGCGTTCAATGTATTAGAAAATAATACAATTGAAATTAGTTCAAATCATGGAAAATATGCCCTGGCTTATGCTAAAGGAGATGAATTCCCTAAAACTTTAGCAATAACTGATGCTTCTAACTCTACTATTTCATCACAGGTTCTTTATCAAGCTATAAATACAACAATATTTGCTTCTGGAAATGATGATCTAAGACCTGTAATGAGTGGTGTGTTTTTTCAATTTTCTAAGGAAAATTCAACTTTTGTAGCTACTGACGCTCATAAATTAGTAAGGTATGTGAGAACTGATTATACTTCTGAAAAATTAGTCGAATTTATAATGCCTAAAAAACCTCTTAATATTTTAAAAGGAATTTTAATGAATGATGATTTTGATGTTAATATTGAATTTAACGAAAGTAATGCGAAATTTATTTTTTCTAATTTAACTCTTACTTGTAGGCTTATTGATGGGAAATACCCAAACTATGAAGCAGTAATTCCTAAAGAAAATCCTAATGTATTAACGATAGACAGAGGATTATTTTTAAATTCAACTAAAAGGGTTAGTATATTTTCAAATAAAACAACACATCAAGTTCGCTTAAAAATAACTGGTAATGAATTAATTATTTCTGCTGAAGATTTGGATTATAGCAACAAAGCTGAGGAAAGACTTACTTGTAACTACAATGGTGATGATATTCAAATAGGATTTAACTCAAGATTCTTAGTTGAGATGTTATCAAATTTAAGTTCAGATGAAATAAAACTTGAATTATCATTACCTAATAGAGCAGGTATTTTAACTCCAATAAAATCAAAAGAAAATTCTGAACAGGTTACTATGCTTGTTATGCCAGTTATGTTAAATTCTTAAAGAAAATAAACAGAAATTAAATTTGTTTCATTTATTTAATTTCTTCATGTTACTCATGTTTTGTCTCAAAATCATACCAATTTTTTCAATTGGATGATTTTCTGTGTCTGAGTCAAATTTATTTAACTTAATTTTATCAATTTCTGTATCATTATTAACTATACCAATGTGTGTCTTATCAATTTTCTTCATGAATTCTGAAAGAAGTGGCAAACAAGATTGATTAAACAAATAACATCCATATTCAGCAGTGTCTGAAATTATTTTATTCATTTCATACAATTTCTTCCTTGCTACTAGATTAGCTATTAAAGGTAATTCATGTAAAGATTCATAATATGCAGATTCATCAATAATTCCATTATTAACCATAGTTTCAAAAGTAAGTTCAACACCAGATTTAACGAAAGCTATCATTAAAATTCCTTTTTTAAAGTAATCATCATTAGGAATTTGAACATTTGATGGATCAGTTTTTTCAAAATTAGTATTACCAGTTTCTTCTCTCCATTTTAATAGATTATTATCATTATTATCCCAGTCACTCATCATGTTTTTTGAAAAATCTCCACTCAATATATCATTCATGTGTGTTTTGAATAATGGAGTCATTATTTTTTTTAGTTCATTGGATAGTTCGTGAACTTTTAATCTTGAGGGATCATCTAACTTATTTACCATTCCTAAAATTCCATTATGCTTTAATTCTTCAGTAATTGTCTCCCACCCATATTGAATTAATTTTGAAGAAAAACCACTATCAAATCCCAATTCAATCATTTTATTAAAGCATAAAATAGATCCAGTTTGTAATACACCACATAATATAGTTTGCTCACCCATTAAGTCAGATTTTACTTCAGCTACAAATGAAGATTCTAAGACACCTGCTTTGTGACCTCCAGTTGCTACTGCATATGCTTTGGCAAGTTCTAATCCAACTCCATTCAAATTGTTTTCAGGATGAACTGCTATCAATGTTGGGACACCAAAACCTCTAAGAAACTCTTCCCTAACTTCAGTTCCAGGACATTTTGGAGCAACCATAATTACAGTTATATCTTTTCTTATCTTAATTCCTTCTTCAATAATGTTAAATCCATGAGAATAAGATAAAATTGAATTTGTTTTCATTAATGGCATTGCCTGATTTACTACATGAGTATGATTTTTATCAGGTGTTAGATTTATTATAATATCTGCTTCTGGAATTAGGTCTTCAAAAGTACCAACCTTAAAATTATTCTTTGAAGCATTAACAAATGATTCATTTTTATTTTTTATCGATGATAACCGTAAAACATAGGAAATATCAAGACCAGAATCTCTCATATTCAAACCTTGGTTTAAACCTTGTGCTCCACAACCAACTATAACAATATTTTTACCTTTAAGAATATCTATACCATTTTCAAATTCTGAAGAATCCATAAACCTACATTTCCCTAATTGTTCTATTTTTTCACTTAGCGGTAATTGATTAAAATAATTTTCCATAATTTATTTATCTGTATTTAATCCTAAAATATTTGAAATATTCATTGATTCCTTGGAAACTGAAATTCTTCCAGATCTCACAAATTGTAATAAGCCATATGGTTCTAACGAATCGTATAGTTTTTCTGTTTCTTCCCTCCAACCAGTTTTTTCAATTACAAAAAAATCCGGAGACACTGTTACAATGTTAGCCTGACTATTTTTAATAATTTTTTGAATATGTTTTTCATCAAAAAGAGATTTCGATTTTACTTTATATAAAGCTGTTTCTAAAAAAATAGTTTCTTTATCTGTATGATAAAAGGCTGCAATAACTTCTATTTGTTTCTCAATTTGTTTAACAATATTTTTAATTTTTGACTCCACCACTTTTACTACAATAACAAACCTATAAATATTATCAATTTCAGATTGAGAAGTAGTTAAGCTTTCAATATTAACATGGCGTTTCAAAAAAATAGCTGAAATTCTATTTAATAATCCAATGTTATTTTCAGTATAAATAGAAACTGTATATGTATTTAATTTATTAGTCATAATTATTATTCAAGTCTAACATCAGAAACAGATGCTCCAGAAGGAATCATTGGGAAAACATTAGCTTCTTTTTCTACACAAACTTCAAGAAAATAAGGTTTTTTCGAATTTATCATTTCTTTTATTGAAGATTTTAAATTTTTTCTTTTCTTAACTTTATTGCCTTCAATAAAGTATCCTTTTGCTATTTTTACAAAATCTGGATTTATCATTTCAGTAGAAGCATATCTTTTATCAAAAAACATCTGCTGCCATTGTCTTACCATCCCTAAATATCCATTGTTTAAAACAACAATTTTAACAGCACACCCCGTTTGAAAAATAGTACCTAATTCTTGTATAGTCATTTGATAGCCACCATCTCCTATTATTGCAATAACTTCTCTATCTGGAGCTCCCATTTTTGCTCCTATAGCAGCTGGAAGAGCAAAACCCATAGTTCCTAATCCTCCAGAAGTGACATTTGATTTTGATTGATTAAAAACAGCATATCTACATGCAACCATTTGATGCTGACCTACATCGGAAACTATAATTGCATTCCCTTTAGAAACTTCATTAATTTCTCTTATTACTTCAGCCATATTTAATCCAACTTTTGTTGGATATATATCTTTTTTTATAACTTTTTCATATTCAAGTTTATAAAATGACTTGAATTTATTTAACCAGGTTTTATGACTATTTTTATTTACAAGTTCTAGTATTTTTGGAAGAGTTTCTTTTACACTTCCTAATACAGGAACATCTACTTCTACATTTTTATTTACTTCAGCTGGATCAATTTCAAAATGAATAATTTTAGCTTGTTTAGCATAGGTTTCTAGGTTTCCTGTTACTCTATCATCAAAACGCATTCCAATTGCAATTAATACATCACATTCATTTGTAAGAACATTAGGACCATAATTTCCATGCATTCCTAACATTCCTACATGTAAGGGATGATCAGTTGATAATGCAGATAAACCTAAAATAGTAGAGGCAGCAGGAATACCAGTTTTTTCTATAAATTCCTTAAATTCAGTTTCAGCATTTCCTAAAGTAACTCCTTGCCCCCAAACTATAAATGGTTTTTTTGAACTATTAATTAATTCAGCTGCCTTATTAATTTCATTAATAGAGAATTTAGGAATTGGGGTATAACTTCTAATTGAGTGACATTTTTTGTATTTAAATTCCATCAATTCAAATTGAGCATCTTTAGTAATATCAATTAAAACAGGACCGGGTCTTCCAGCTTTTGCAATATAAAAAGCTTTAGCTATTACTTCAGGAATATCTGATGCTTTTGTAATTTGACAATTCCATTTTGTAACTGGTGTAGAAATTCCAATAATATCACATTCTTGAAATGCATCAGAACCTAATAAATGTGAAGCAACTTGACCTGTTATACAAACCATTGGAGTTGAATCAATTTGAGCGTCAGCAATACCAGTGACTAAATTTGTTGCACCAGGTCCAGATGTTGCTGTAACTACACCTACTTTACCAGAAACTCTAGCATATCCTTGAGCTGCATGAGTAGCGCCTTGCTCATGTCTAGTTAAAACGTGATTTAATTTATTTTGGTATTTGTAAAGTTCATCATAAATAGGCATGATTGCTCCTCCTGGATAACCATATATTAAGTCAACACCTTCTTCTAAAAGAGATTTTATTACAGCTTCAGCACCAGATATTTTATTTAATTTACTCATTTATTAATCAGTTACGCATCCGCTAGAAGCATCTGATACATTTCTAGCATATTTAAATAAAACTCCACTTTCAAATTTTAATGAAGGTTTTACCCAATTAGATTTTCTTTTGTTTAGTTCATTATCAGAAATATCTAAAGTTAAGGTGTTATTTACAGCATCAATAATTATTTTATCACCATTCTCAATAAATGCAATATTACCTCCTTCTTGAGCTTCTGGTGTAATATGTCCCACTACAAACCCATGTGTTCCTCCTGAAAATCTTCCATCAGTAATTAAAGCAACTTCTTTTCCTAATCCACATCCCATTATAGCAGAAGTAGGCTTTAGCATTTCTGGCATACCTGGCCCACCCTTAGGTCCAACATATCTAATAACAACAACATCACCTTTTTGAACAGCACCATTTTTAATTCCATCATTAGCTTCGAATTCTCCATCAAATACTTTTGCAATTCCAGTAAAATCTAACCCTTCTTTTCCAGTTATTTTAGCTACAGAACCATCCAAAGCTAAATTACCATATAAAATTCTTATATGACCCGTTTCTTTTATTGGCTGATTAAATGGCTTTATTATTTTTTGATTAAATGAAAGTGATTTAACGCCTGATAAATTCTCTGAAATAGTATTTCCAGTAACTGTCATGCAGTCACCATGTAAATAATCGTTTTCTAACATATATTTCATTACAGATGGTATACCACCAATATCATGGAGATCTTCCATTAAAAACTTGCCACTAGGTTTTAAATCAGCTAAAAATGGTGTTTTTGCACATATATATTGAAAGTCATCTATTGTAAAATCAATTTTTGCAGCTTTAGCAATAGCTAATAAATGTAAGACTGCATTAGTAGATCCTCCTAATACTGTTATTAACCTTACTGCATTTTCTAATGATTTTCTAGTTATAATATCTAAAGGCTTTAAATCTTTAATTAATAAATTTTTTAGAGATAAACCTACGTTTTCACATTCTACACTTTTTTCTAAACTTGTAGCAGGATTAGAAGAATTATATGGAAGAGACATGCCCATAGCTTCAATTGCAGAAGACATGGTATTAGCAGTGTACATTCCTCCACAAGCCCCAGCGCCTGGACAAGCATTTTTAACAATTGATTTAAATTCATTATCATCAATTTTTCCAGCTACATTTTCCCCCCATGCTTCAAAAGCAGAAACAATATCAAGATTTTTGCCATTATGACAACCAGGAGCTATAGTTCCTCCATAAACTAATATAGATGGTCTGTTTAGTCTAAGCATGCCCATTAAAGCACCAGGCATATTTTTATCGCAACCTACTACAGTAATCAAACCATCATAAGCCATAGCTTGAACTACAGTTTCAATAGAATCTGCGATAATATCTCTAGATGGTAAAGAGTAACGCATTCCTTGAGTTCCCATAGAAATACCATCACTTACTCCAATAGTATTAAAAATCAATCCTATTAATTCATGCTTATTAATTCCGCTTTTTATCAATTTTGATAAATCATTTAAATGCATATTACATGGATTGCCTTCATATCCAGTGCTTGCAATCCCTATTAATGGATTTTCTAAATCCAATTCAGATAAACCAATAGCATGTAGCATAGCCTTTGCAGCAGGTTGAGTTGGGTCCTGTGTAATAACTTTACTATATTTATTTAAGTTCATTAAAAAAAATATTTAAAAAAAAACCCTCTCATTTTTATGAGAAGGACATATTTAATAAAATATACATCTATAATTAGTTTATTTAAATTTAAATTTAAACAAAAATATGTATTATTTAGACTCAATAAGTCTATAACATCTATTTTTATTAAATTTTTAAAATAACATTAATAAAAAAGCTCTTTTTTATGGATAACACATTAAAATCAATAATTAATAATCAAATAGATTATTTTAACTCAAGAAAAACACTTAATATCAATTTTAGAATACAACTATTAAAAAGTTTAAAAAAAGAAATTGAACTTAACGAAAAAGAAATTGAAAATGCTTTAAATAAAGATTTAGGCAAATCAAATGGAGAAAGTTATTTGACTGAAATTTGGTTTGTTTATTCAGAAATAAAAATAGCTTTAAAAAACATAAAGAAATGGGTTAAGAGAAAACCTATTAGATCTTCATTACTAAACTTCCCTTCTTCTGATTTTATAGTTCCAGAACCTTATGGAAACACATTACACATTTCTCCATGGAACTATCCTTTTCAGTTATCAATTGCTCCTTTAGTTGGTGCTATTGCAGCGGGAAATACTGTTCTGTTAAAACCTTCTGAATATTCTATAAATACGTCTATTATTTTAGAAAAAATCTTAGCAAAGGTTTTTGATGATGGATTTGTAAAAGTTGTTCAAGGAGGTCCAGAAGTCGCATCAAAATTATTAGAGTTTAAATGGAATTATATATTTTTTACTGGAAGTATTACTGTAGGAAAAATCGTCGCTCAGCAAGCAGCAAAACATTTAACTCCAGTCACACTTGAGCTTGGCGGAAAAAATCCTTGTGTTATTGATGAAACTGCCTCAATAAAGGTAACTGCAAAAAGAATTGTATGGGGAAAATTTACTAATTGTGGTCAAACATGTATTGCACCAGATTTTTTAATAGTCAATAGAAAAATTAAAGAAAAATTAATTAAAGAAATTATAAACCAACTTTCTTTGGCTTATAGTAATAAACCCATTGAATCAATTGAGTATGGAAGGATAATTAGCGAAAAACACATGAACTATTTAAGTTCTTTATTAGAAGATCAAAAAATACTATATGGAGGTCATTTTGATATTGAAAAGAAGTATTTCGAACCTACGATTATTGAAATAAATAATTTTGATTCTAAGTTAATGAAAGAAGAAATTTTTGGGCCTATACTTCCAATTGTTGAATATGATAATTTTAATGAAGTTGATGAAATTATTAAAAGGTATACACATCCTTTAGCCATGTATATTTTTACTAAAAATATAGCATTTGGTAAAAAGTTTTTAGAATCATATCCATTCGGTGGTGGAGCAATTAATGACACAGTAGTTCATATAGCTAATGACAGACTACCATTTGGAGGTGTTGGCTCTAGTGGCATGGGAAAATATCATGGAAAATCTACTTTTGAAACCTTTTCGCACTACAAACCATATATTTCGAGACCTCTTTGGATCGATCCTCCATTAAGATACCCACCCTTCAAAAACAAAATTAATTTTATGAAAAAAATATTGAAAATGATTTGATTCTATCAAGTGTCAAGTTGTCATTTTATAAATAATTTTCAAATTGGCATGATAAATGTTTAATAGTATAAAAAATTTAATACTATGAATAAAGAAAAAACAGTTTCAGAAGCAATTAAAAACAGAAGATCTGTTAGAGTTTTTTCTAAAAATGAACTGGATACAGATAAAGTAAAAAATTGTATATACAACGCTTCATTAGCTCCTAATAGCAGTAACCTTCAACTATGGGAGTTTATTCATATTACTAATAAAGAAATTTTAAAAAAATTAACTAAAGCTTGTTTAAATCAAAATGCAGCAAAAACTGCTAATCAATTAGTTGTTATTGTTGTTAGAAAAGATCTTTGGAAAGATAGAGCTAAAGCAAACGCTGATTTTATTAAAAAACAAGCTGGAGATGATTCGATAACAAATAATAAATATAAAATGGCTTTAAATTACTATAACAAACTTATTCCATTTACATATACTGATTTTTTCGGTATACTAGGCTTTTTTAAATCTATTATAGTTCGATTAACTGGACTATTTATGCCAGTTTTTAGACAAGTCACATTTACTGATAAAAGAATTGTAACTCATAAAAGTGCAGCATTGGCTGCACAAAATTTTATGATCAGCATGTCTTCAATAGGTTATGACACATGTCCTATGGAAGGTTCAGATACCTTAATGGTTAAAAAAATACTGAAATTACCTCGAAAATCAGAAATTAACATGGTAATTGGTTGTGGAATTAGAACTAAGGAAGGTGTTTACGGTGAAAGATTCAGAGTTCCATTTGAAAAAGTTTACAAGTCACTGTAATAATGTATATAGAACATTCCTAAACAGAAACTTAAATAATCCTCTTATTTTTAAAATGGACTAGTTTTAAAAGTTTAAATTATTTAACCCCTCTTCAAGCCAAGCTTGATATATTTCTTTAGAAGTGTATTGAATAGGACTATTTAAAATGTTAAGATCTGAATCTAGTAATACATAAAAAGGTTGCGAAGCGCTTTTAAAATTTAAAGCCTGAAATGTTGCTGATTTATCACCAACAGTTCTTATTTCTTTAGTTTTTCCAGATTTATAATTTAAAGTAATTTGATCTTTAAGTTCTAATTCTTTTCTGTCATCAACGTATAAAGAAATTAAAACAAAATTATCGTTAATTAAATCGAAAACAGTTGGATCAGTCCAAACATTCTCTTCAATTCTTCTACAATTAACACAGGCCCAACCTGTAAAATCTAACAATATTGGTTTATTATTATTCTTAGCATAAGTCAGTCCAGAGTCAAAATCCTTAAAACAATTAAGACCTAAAGGACAATCTGAAGCTTTAGAATATATACTATAGAATGAAGGTGGTGTAAACCCACTTAAAAGTCTGGCATTACTAGATCCATTAGGTAATAATGCTGGTGATAGATAAATAGCAAATGACAAGAAAAACAAACTTAAAACAATATTAAACTTTGATTTATTTACTGATTGATTTTCGTGAGGAAATTTATATAATCCAATTAGATAAAAGAATAATGCTAGTGAAACTAAAACCCAAATTCCAATAAACACTTCTCTTTTAATTAAACCCCAATGCTCTACTAAATCAGCATTAGATAAAAATTTAAATGCAAAGCCTAATTCAAGAAAACCTAAAATCACTTTAAATGTATTCATCCATCTTCCAGATTTAGGTAAGGAGTTTAATAAATTCGGAAATAAAGCAAATAATGTAAATGGCAAAGCCAATGCTAGTCCAAATCCTAACATTCCTATTGTTAATTGCATTGCTCCTCCTTGTGATGAAATAGATCCAACTAAAAGTGAACCAAGAATTGGACCTGTACATGAAAAGGACACTAAAACTAAAGTTAATGCCATAAAAAAGATTCCAATAAGCCCACCAAAACTATTAGATTTAGAATCTATAGAATTTACCCAGCTTGATGGAATGGCTATTTCATAAAAGCCAAAAAAAGAAAAAGCAAAAATTATGAATACAGCAAAAAAGAAAACATTTAAACCAGCATTGGTAGAAATGTTATTTAAAATATCAGGATCTAATGAATCTATAAAATGAAATGGGATACTTAATGAGAGGTATATTAGGATAATAAAGCTTCCATAAACAAAAGCATTAAAACTAGAATTAGATCCCTTACTAGTGAAAAATGAAACCGTTAATGGTATCATAGGAAACACACAAGGAGTTAATAAAGCTAGTAAACCACCTATGAAACCCAAAATAAGTAAATTCAAATAGAGATTAGATGATAGGTTTTCTGAAGAAGAATATGTTTCTAAAAGTTCTGTATTTTTTAAATCTATTACTAATGGGTTAGAATCTTCATAAATTAAAGATGTTAGGTCTTCATTTATTATATCATTAATTGAGCCATCTAAATTAAAAACTAATTCAGCTTCTCTAAAAATGCAAACCATATCATCACATGCTTGATAAGCAATTATAGCTGATATTGAAGTGATACTTTTATTAGAAATTTTTATAGATTGTGTAAATGTGGATTGATCAATGAAATAAGATTGATCAATGTTAAAAATTGGATCAAACTTAGTTATTGATTTAGATTCCATTACATCTCCAATTAATTCAAAATTCTTAGTATTATTGAAAACAAATTCTGTTGGAATAGCACCTCCATCAATAAGATTTTGAGAATACAAACGCCAATTTTTTTCAATTTTAGAGCTAGTAATTAATTCAAATGTGCCATCAGAAATCTTTTTAACAGAAGTTGTAAAAGAAACTGGCTCTTGAGCTAAATTAAATTGACTAAAAATAAAAAAAACAAAAAGTAAAAATTTAACTTTCATTGAATTGAATTTTAATATTAGCATTATCGCTTCTGTACTTTCTTTTATCAAATCTCATGCCGATTATCCATAAAACATCATCATCATTACACAATATCCATTGATTTTGTTTGTCAAAGTAAGACATTTTTTGATCCTTAAAATACTTAGAAATCATTTTTTTTCCATTCATTCCATTTGGGTAAAAATAATCCCCTTCCTTCCACTTTCTTAGAGTCAAAGGGAAATTAATATCCTCTTTGTTTAACAATAAAGACTTACTATCCATTTTACAATTAAAAGACCCTTCACTTACAGACAAAACAATAGGTCGTATAATTCCATTAATATTAAGACTATAAATACAATCGTCTTTACTAGAATTTGATTTTAAAACTATTTTATCTCTATCACTTAATAAAGTATGTGAGTTTGATCGAATCAATTTTCCAGAAATAGAACTACATAAATTAATGATTTCTTCAGGTGTTTTAAAATTATAATCTTTAAATAATTCAAAAATAAAACTATTAGATTCTATTTTTAAAATGATTTCTTTAGGAATGTGTATTTCACTATTAATGCTTAAAAAGTTTCTGTTCTTAAAATCAATACAATACTTGTTTAAAATTTCTTTTGAACCCATAAGAAAATCCATCGATTTTTTAGATTGATCTAAAAATTTAGGATGTAGTTCTTTCATCAGAGGAATGATTTTATTTCTAATTTTATTTCTCATATAATCATTCTTGTTGTTAGAAGAATCCAATCTCCATCTAATTTTATTTTTTTTAGCAAAATTTAATATTTCTTGCTTTGAAAATATTAATAGTGGACGTATTAAATTATTATTTATTGGCTTTATACCTGTTAATCCTTCAATACCAGACGCTCTACTTAGATTCATAATAAATGTCTCTAAAGAATCATCTAAATGATGAGCAGTTATTATATAATCATATTTTTCTGAAATCAGTATTTCATTAAACCAATTGTATCTTAAAGTTCTAGCAGCCATTTGTGTCGAATGCTTAGTGAGTTTTGTTACAAAAGATTTAGAATGAAAAGTTAAAGAATTCTCATTTGCATAGTCTTTGACGAACATTTCCTCTAAATCACTTTCTTTACCACGTAATTTAAAGTTACAATGTGCAATGCCTATACTAAATTCTAATTTTAAAAATAGATTTAATAAAACCATGCTATCAATTCCTCCACTTACACAAACAAGTAATTTAGAACTTTTCAAAAATGAAAATTCTTTATCAATATGTTTTTTAAATAGATCTAACATTTAAAGCAATATTACGTTTTTAATATTTTAAAAAAAACTAATTATTGTAGCACAGAAATCATTGCTTTTGCCTTAAGCAAACATTCCTCATATTCTTTAAACACATCTGATTTAGAAGTTATAGCACTACCCACATGAAATGAAAGGTAATTAGTAACGGAATCATATATTAAAGACCTTATAATTACATTAAAATCAAAATCGCCAGAAGGTTTTATATATCCTAGAGCTCCACTATATAAACCTCGAGTAGAAACCTCTAGATCCTCAATAATCTCTAAAGCTCTAATTTTAGGTGCACCTGTCATACTGCCCATAGGGAAAGTAGATTTTATAATTTCAACGCAAGTTAAGTCATGTTTAACTTTAGATTCAATAGTTGATATCATTTGATGAACTTGTTTAAATGAGTATACTTTACATAATTCCTTAACCTCAACTGATCCTGCTATTGAAAACTTAGAAAGATCATTACGGATTAAATCAACAATCATTATATTTTCAGATCTTTCTTTAGGATTAACATGCAATTCTTTCATTAATTTCATATCAATAAAATCATCTGAATCCCTTCTAGAAGTACCTTTTATTGGCTGACTAACAATTCTATCATTTTCTCTTTTAATATATCTTTCAGGGGATGATGACAAAAGATGAAAATTTTGATTTTTAAAATAAGCACTCATGGGGGTTTTGGAAATCTCATTTAACCTAAGGTAAACTTCGTTAGGTACAATTTTTGAGTTTTCAGAAAACCATTCCATGCAGTAATTAGCTTCATAAATATCACCTCTTTTAATATGATCTAATAGTTTTTTAATTTTATCTTTATACTGCTCTTTGTTTAATCTTTCTTTTAATTGAATTTTATTAGAATTTGTAAAATTTAAAGAAGAATTTATAGAATTAATTTCTGTCCAATCATCTTGAATTTGATTACCGTCCAAGTACAATGCTTCAATGGAAGACTTTGAAATTAACCAAATTTTCTTAGGCTGAAAAAAAAAGATATTTGGTATATCAAACTTATCAATATTATCACTTTTAAGATCTTCTATCTCATTTTTTAAATCATATGAGAAATATCCAAAAATCCAATCTTTAGTTTGATTAATATAATTATCTAGTTTATCTAATGATTTTTCTTTTGTATAAGGAAGTTTAGAATGAATATCAACGCATAGAATTGTTTCATAATCCTCTATTTTAGATTTATAATTATTAGAATCCAAATAAACAGACACCTCAAAGTTGTTTGACCAATTAAAAAGTTTTTTTTTAAATGACGTTATATCATCTACTTTAAATATTTTGGAAACTCTATTCAATTAAAAATTTTAGTAATTGCTAAATTAATTATACTATTCTTATGAATAGTTTGTTTTAATAAAATTTTTTTTATAATATTTGCGAAGTGAATTTTATAAATAGATCATTTACCGCTACTACATTCAATAGTGCTCCGCGTCGTGCCCGCCCATTTGGGTATTTTTCTATTTAAGAAACTAGGTGAGTCCAGTTTCATTTCAAATTCAATCTTAATCAACTTTTTTTAAATCATCGTGGAAATTCAAATCGCTTCATTGAAGCATATTAAATATTGTTCTGAAATATCAAAAACAATCAGTTCGTCTGCTAAAGTTAGAGGGACAGGAATTGCATTAAGATCACCTCAATATATTCAAACCAAAATTGAAAACAAAAATGCCATAATTGCAATTAACAATAATGAGTTTGCTGGGTTTTGTTACATAGAAGTCTGGGAACATGGTAAATATGTTGTTCATTCTGGACTAATCGTTTCTCCAATTTTTAGAGGAAATGGATTAGCTAAGAAAATAAAAACGATGACTTTTAATTATTCAATGAAAAAATATCCAAATGCTAAAATATTTGGAATAACAACTGGTCTTCCAGTAATGAAAATAAATTACAAACTTGGATATAAGCCTGTAACTTTTTCAGAATTAACAGATGATGATGAATTCTGGAAAGGATGTCAAACTTGTAAAAATTACGATGTTCTAAATAGAACAAAAAAAGAAATGTGTCTATGTACAGGAATGCTTTATGATCCAAAAAAAAAAATAAAATGAAAAAAATAGTATTAGCATATAGTGGAGGTTTAGACACTTCCTATTGTCTTAAAAAACTTTCGTCAGAAGGAAATGAAGTTCATGCAGTAAGTGTAAATACTGGAGGTTTTTCCATAAATGAAATGAAATTAATTAAACAAAAAGCAATTAAATTGGGCGTATTTAAATACAAATCAATTGATGCTGTTAATTCTTATTATGATAAAATAATCAAGTTTCTAGTGTACGGAAATGTTTTAAGAAATAACACCTACCCTCTTTCAGTTAGTGCAGAAAGAATAATTCAAGCATTAGAAATTGTAAAATATGCAAAAAAGCACAAAGCAACCCATATAGCTCATGGAAGCACTGGAGCAGGAAATGATCAGGTTAGGTTTGATATGATCTTTCAAATTATTGCACCTGAAATGGAAATAATCACACCAATTAGAGATGGAAATCTCTCTAGGCAAGATGAAATAAGCTATCTAAAGAATAATGGAGTTAATATAAGCTGGGAAAAAGCTAAATATTCTATAAATAAAGGGTTGTGGGGAACTAGTGTTGGTGGTGACGAAACTTTATCATCTGATAGAAAACTTCCAGAAGAAGCATACCCAAGTAATCTTAAAAATACATTTAAAAAAGAAATTAAATTAAGTTTTAAAAAAGGAGAAATATGTGGGATAAATGATGAGAATTATGATCCCGTTGGATGCATTGAAATAATTTCAAAAATATGCGATCAATATTGTATTGGAAGAGACGTTCATGTAGGAGATACAATTATTGGAATAAAAGGAAGAGTAGGTTTTCAAGCAGGTGGTCCAATACTAATTTTAAAAGCACATCATTTACTAGAAAAACACACATTAACAAAATGGCAACAATTTCAAAAGGAACAATTATCAAATTTCTACGGAATGCTTATTCATGAAGGACAATATTTAGATCCTGTAATTAGAGATATTGAGAGCTTTCTAGAAAGCAGTCAAAAAAATGTTAATGGAGATGTGACTATTTCTCTATATCCTTACAGATATGAATTAAATGGAATAAAATCAAACAATGATCTTATGAATTCAGAATTCGGATCATATGGTGAAAAAAACAATAAATGGAGTGCTGAGGATGTTAAGGGATTTATAAATATTTTTTCTAATCAAAATAAAATATATCAATATGTCAATAACACTAAATAAAATAAAAGTTGGAATTGTAGGAGGTTCTGGATATACTGGAGGTGAATTAATTAGACTAATTACAAATCATCCTAAATCAGAATTGATTTTTGTACATAGCAATGTTAATTCAGGAATATATATTTCCGATATTCATCAAGATTTAATTGGTGAAACAGACATAAAGTTTCAGAATAAATTAAATTATGATATAGATGTTCTGTTTTTATGTTTAGGTCATGGAAAATCAAATGAGTTTTTAAATAATAATAATATTAAACAAGAAATCAAGGTAATTGATTTAAGCCAAGATTATAGATTAGAAAATTCATTTTATAATAAAAATTTTGATGAAAAGAAAAACTTCGTTTATGGATTACCTGAGCTTAAAAAAGAAAAAATTAAAAATGCTCAAAATATAGCAAATCCTGGCTGCTTTGCTACTGCCATACAACTAGGATTACTTCCATTAATAGGTACAGACTATATTGATGGAGAAATCCATACTAATGCTATTACAGGAAGCACAGGTGCTGGAGTAATTCCTAGTGATACATCACATTTTAGCTGGAGAAATAACAATATTTCTTGTTACAAAACTTTTACTCATCAACATTTAGAAGAGATTTATTATTCATTTAATAATTTATCTAAAAACACAAAAGAAATAAACTTTTTACCAATTAGAGGAGGTTTTACTAGAGGAATATTTTGCACAAGTTATTTTGATAGTAAAATTGATTTAAACAAGGCAAAAGATATCTATACAAATTTTTACAAAAAACATCCTTTTATTATAATTTCTGAAAAGGAGATACATTTAAAACAAGTAATTAATACTAATAAATGTATTATTCATATTACTATGAATAAAAATAAATTACTAATCACTTCAATTATTGACAATCTAATTAAAGGAGCATCAGGACAAGCTATTCAAAACATGAATTTAATGTTTGGAATAGATGAACAGACTGGATTAAAATTAAAATCTTCAATTTTTTAAAATATAACTAATGAAAATAGCTATCATCGGAGCAGGAAATTTAGGGCAATGCATTGCAAAAGGTTTAATTATAAATAATATATCAATAAATAAAAAATGAATTTATTTAATGTATACCCGCTGTATGAAATGACTCCATCATATGCAAAAATGTGTTATGTGTATGATAAAAATGGTAATAAATATCTTGATTTATATGGAGGACATGCTGTAATATCTATAGGTCATAGTCACCCTACCTATGTTAAGGAATTGTCAAATCAATTAAGTAAAATTGGTTATTATTCAAATTATATAATAAATGATTTGCAAGCTGAAGTTGCAGAACAAATAATAAATCAATCAAAGTGTGAAAACTACAACCTTTTTATGTGTAACAGCGGAGCAGAAGCAAATGAAAATGCACTTCAAATAGCCTCATTCCACACAAATAAATCAAGAGTTATTGCATTTAAAAATTCTTTTCACGGAAGAAGTAATGCTGCATTAGGAGTGACAGACAATTTAAAGATTAAATCAAAATTAAATAAACTCATTGATGTTACTTTTTTAGATTTTAACGATAAACAAGGGTTATTAAATGAAATTTCGAAGAATGATGTAAGTGCTGTGATATTTGAGTCAATTCAAGGTGTAGGTGGGCTAGATGAACCCGAGACTGAGTTTATTAAATTCATGTCAGAAGTATGTAAAAATTATAAAATATGCCTTATTGTGGATGAAGTTCAATCTGGATTTGGTAGAACTGGAGATTTTTTTGCTTATCAAAAACATGATATTAAACCAGACATTATATGTATGGCCAAAGGAATGGGAAATGGATTCCCTGTAGGTGGTGTTTTAATAAAAAATCATATCAAATCAGAATTTGGCATGCTAGGCACAACATTTGGAGGAAATCACCTTGCATGCACTGCTGTATTAGCTGTATTAAAAACTATAAAGGACGAAGATTTATTAAAAAATTCTAAAGAATTAGAAAACTATTTTAGAGAGAAAATTTCAAAAATAGATTCTATAAAAAAAATTAAAGGCAGAGGATTGATGTTAGGTTTAGAATTTGAGTTTGAGACTTCAGAATTGAGAAAAAAATTAATATTTAAACATAAAATATTCACTGGTGGAAGTGCAAATAAAAACCTTTTAAGAATATTGCCACCATTGAATATTAAAAAAAAACATATTGATATGCTTTACAATGCATTAAAAATAGAATTATCATGAAAAAATTTATAAACATTAGTGATGTAATCGATTATAAATCTCTTGTTAATGAAACAATAGATTTAAAAAACAATCCTAATAAGTTTAATAATATTGGGAAAAATAAAGTTCTAGGTTTAATATTCTTTAATCCAAGTCTTAGAACTAGATTAAGTACACAAAAGGCAGCACTACAATTAGGGATGAAAACTTTGAATATGAACTTTATTAATGAAGGATGGCAAATAGAATTTGAAGATCATGTTATAATGTCTGGAAATAAAGCAGAACATGTTAAAGAAGCAGCTAAAGTAATTTCTCAGTATTGTGATATAATTGGTATTAGGGCATTTGCATCACTTAATAATAGAGTTAACGATCATAAGGATATAGTATTAAATTCTTTTGTTGATCATTCAACTGTACCTGTTTTAAACATGGAAAGCTCTATTGCTCATCCGCTACAAGCATTAGCTGATTCTATAACAATTGAAGAAAATAAAAAATCTTTAAAACCTAAAGTAGTTTTAACATGGGCTCCTCATCCAAAAGCACTTCCTCATGCTGTGGCAAATTCATTTATTAATATGAGTAAACGCAATGATTACGAGTTAGTTATCACTAACCCTGAAGGATATAATCTAAACCCTGAAATAACAAAAGGTATTAAGGTGTTGCATGATCAAAAAGAAGCATTTAAAAATGCAGACTTTATTTATGCAAAAAATTGGTCTAGTTATGACAATTATGGAAAAATACTCATTAATGACGATTCATGGATGATTAATGAAGACAAAATGAATTTAACAAATAATGCTCAATTCATGCATTGTCTTCCAGTAAGAAGAAATGTGGTCGTGTCAGATTCTGTAATAGACTCAAATAATTCATTAATTATTCAACAAGCTGACAATAGAACCTATGCGGCTCAAATTATTTTAAAAAAATTAATTAATAATGAAAAATAAATTAACAATTATTAAAGTTGGTGGCGGAGTATTAAATGATAAAAATATTTTTGAAAAGTTTTTATTTAATTTTTCGAAAATTAATGGAAAAAAAATACTTGTTCATGGTGGTGGAATAATTGCTTCTAACTACTTGATTAGATTAGGAATTCTTCCAAAATTAATAAACGGAAGAAGAATTACAGATGAAAAGACTTTAGATATAACAATAATGACTTATGCAGGACTAATAAATAAAACTATTGTATCAAATCTTCAAAAAAATAATTGTAATTCAATTGGTTTATCAGGTGTTGATTGTAATTTAATTAAAGCAAAAAAGAGAAAAATCAATGATATTGATTATGGATTAGTAGGAGATATAGAAAAAATTAATATTAATTTTATTAACACCTTATTAAGTAATAATATAACACCTGTTATTTGCTCCCTTTCTCATGACGGAAAAGGACAAATACTAAATACTAATGCAGATAGTATTGCATCACATTTATCTGTAGAAATGTCAAACTATTATAATGTTAGTTTAAAATATTGTTTTGATAAGGCAGGAGTTTTAATTGATCAAAAAAAATCATCGAGCTTGATTAAAAATATTAACCTTTCAGGCTACAAAGGATTAATTAAAGAAAAAATAATCACTGATGGAATGATACCAAAATTAGATAATTGTTTTTATGCTCTAAGAAATGGGGTAAATAGTATTTCAATAGGAGATTATAATGTAATTACAAATAAAAAAAACTATACTAAAATAACTCTTGATTAATGGAAATATTAATTTCAAATGCTATAAAATTATTAAAGGATTTAATCGCCATAGAATCTTTCTCCTTTAATGAAGACAAATCAGCCGATAGAATTGAAAACTGGTTTAAGTCATATAACATCGATTTTAAAAGACACAAGAACAATGTCTATGCTTTTAATAAGTACTTTAATAAAAGTAAACCAACAATACTATTAAATTCACATCATGATACAGTAAAGCCAAACAAAGGCTACACAAACGATCCGTTTGAAAGCAAGGTCGAAAATGGTAAACTTTATGGACTAGGAAGTAATGATGCTGGCGGTGCGCTTGTTTCATTAATAGCTGTATTCACTTATTTATATAATAAAAAAGAGTTAAACTATAATTTGTCAATATTAGCTTCAGCAGAAGAAGAGTCATCAGGATATAATGGTATAGGTTCTGTTATACCTTTAATTCCAGAAATTGATTTTGCCATTATTGGAGAACCTACCTTAATGAAAATGGCTATAGCTGAAAGAGGTTTAATAGTATTTGATTTAAAAGTTAAAGGAACTGCAAGTCATGCAGCTCACAAAAATTATGATAATCCAATAATTAAATCAATCGATGTTTTGAATTGGATAAATAACTTAAAATTTGAAAAAAAATCTAATTTTTTAGGATCAGTTAAAGTTACAGTAACACAAATAAAATCCGGAAATCAACATAATGTAGTTCCTTCAGAATTAAAGTTAGTATTAGATGTTAGGGTTAATGATTGTTATACAAATAAAGAAATATATGAGTTGTTAAAAAAAGATGCGCCCTGCGAAATAGAACCTAGGTCATTAAATCTAAATTCTTCTATGATTTCAATTAATCACCCTATAGTTATTGGGGGAAGTAAAATAAATATTGAAAATTACGGCTCACCCACTCTATCAGATCAAGCAAAAATTTCTTTTCCATCGATTAAAATGGGACCAGGTGATTCTACTAGATCACATACATCTAATGAATTCATTTATGTAAATGAAATAATAAATGCTATACCAAAATATTTGGATTTATTAAACACAATAATTTAAAATAAAAATTATGAAGCTTTGGAACAAAAAAGATCTGCTAAATAAAAAAATTGAAAAATTTACTATAGGAGAAGATAGAATCAACGATTTATATTTAGCTAAGTATGATGTTATAGCATCTCTTGCACATGCTAAAATGCTCAAAAAAGTAAGTATTATAAACAGTAAAGAACTTAAAGCTTTAGAATATGAATTAATTAAGATAAAAAAAGATATTAAAGACGGTAAATTTGAAATTGAAAACAAGTTTGAAGATGTTCATTCAAAAATAGAATCAATACTAACAGAAAAGTTAGGTGAAGCAGGTAAAAAAATTCATACAGGAAGATCAAGAAATGATCAAGTTCTTGTCGCTACTCAATTGTATTTGAAAGATGAAATTAATAAAATTAAGTCATTGACTAAAGAATTGTTTAATGTTTTAATTGATTTATCTAAAAAAAACAAAGATCATTTACTTCCAGGTTATACTCATTTACAAGTAGCTATGCCATCATCATTCGGACTTTGGTTTTCTGCATATGCCGAAAGCCTTATAGATGATGTCATGTATTTAAATACGGCATTCAAAATAAATGATCAAAATCCGCTTGGAAGTGCTGCTGGATATGGAAGTTCATTTAACATTGATAGAGATTTCACCACTAAAGAACTAGGTTTTAAAGAATTAAAGTATAACGTAGTTTCATCACAAATGAACAGAGGAAAGGTTGAAAAATCTGTTGCTATTGCAATTGGTTCAATTGCAAGTACAGTATCAAAATTATCTTCTGATATATGCTTTTACATGAGTCAAGAATTAAATTTTATATCATTTCCAGAAGATGTCACTACAGGTTCAAGCATTATGCCACATAAAAAAAATCCAGATGTATTTGAGTTAATAAGAGGAAAATGTAACATAATTCAATCATTAGCAAATGAATTTAATCATATTTCCTTAAATTTATTTAGCGGATATCATAGGGATTTACAACTATTTAAAGGTAAAATAATTGAATCTATAAATGAAATTAAAAACTGTTTAGAGATTATCTGTTTTACAATTCAAAAAATTAAAATTAGAAAAAACATTCTTAATGATGATAAATACAAATACATTTATTCCGTTGAGAATTTAAATAATTTAGTGAATAACGGAATGGCATTTAGAGATGCTTATTTAAAAATTTCCGATGATATTAAAAAAAATAATTTTATTCCCAATAAAAAATTAGATCATACTCTTAAAGGTAGTTTGGGTAATTTATGCTTAAAAGAAATCAAATTAAAAATGGAAAAAACTATGAAGTTGAATTAAAGTTTATCAATATTAGTATCCTAAATAGTTTGAATTGAATTCTAAATATGTAATGGTCTATTCTCAGTTGCCACTAAAGCAGCCTCTTTAATAGCTTCTGCATATGTTGGATGAGAATGACTCATTCTGGATAAATCTTCAGCAGTAGCTCTAAATTCCATTGCAGTAACAGCTTCAGCAATTAAATCTGCAGCTCTAGCACCAATAATATGGACTCCAAGTATCTCATCAGTTTTACTATCTGCTAATATTTTTACAAACCCATCTATATCCATGCTAGCCCTCGCTCTTCCTAAAGCACGCATTGGAAACTGCCCTTTTTTATAAGAAATACCTAATTGAATTAATTGTTCTTCATTTTTTCCAACTGAAGCTACTTCTGGCCAAGTATATATAACGTTAGGAATTAAATTATAATTAATATGTGGTTTTTGATTAGCAATTATTTCAGCAACCATAACTCCTTCTTCTTCAGCTTTATGAGCTAACATAGGTCCTTTCACAACGTCTCCTATAGCATAAACATTATTTATATTCGTTTGTAAATATTCATTTACTTCTACTTGTCCTTTCTTATTTGTATTTATTCCTAAATTATCTAGATTTAACCCTTCAGTGTAAGGTCTTCTTCCAACTGAAACCAAACAATAATCACCTTCAAAACTTACTCTATTTCCATTAATGTCTTCAGCTAGAACAGTTACAGAATCATTAGAAGAATTTACTTCAAATACTTTATGTGATAAATAAAATTTTATTTTTTGTTTCTTAAAAATCCTAATCAATTCTTTTGAAACTGCTGCATCCATAAATGGTGTAATTGTATTCGAATATTCAATTATTGAAACTTCTGAACCTAGTCTATTATAAACTTGACCCAATTCTAATCCTATAACTCCTCCTCCTATAACTATTAATTTCTTTGGAATTTCTTTGAGTTTTAAAGCTTCAGTAGAAGTTATTGTTCTTTTCTTGTCAATTTTTGCAAAAGATAATGGTGTAGGCTTAGATCCAGTAGCAATTACTGCATTTTTAAAAGATATTTCTTTCTCAAAATCTAAACCACTAACCTTTATTGTAGATGAATCTATAAAAGATCCTATGCCATTGTATGTAGTAATTTTGTTTTTACTCATCAAAAATTCAATACCTTTCGTGGTTTGTTCAACAACTGAATCCTTTCTAGAAATCATTTTTTTTAAATCTACTTTCAATTCACCATTAATTTCTATTCCGTGATTATCAAAATTATGTAATGCTTCATAATAATGATGTGAAGAGTCAAGAAGAGATTTTGAGGGTATACAGCCAACATTTAGACATGTCCCACCTAAAGTGTCATACTTTTCAATTAAAGCAGTTTTCATACCTAACTGAGCACATCTAATCGCGCAAACATAACCTCCTGGTCCAGACCCAATAATTACTATATCAAATTGATTCATTCTTTTTTTTTCAAAAGTACAAATGTTTTATTTTATTTTATTAAATGATTAAATTAAAAATAGAATTATGTTTATAACTAATTATATATTAGCGTGGTGATGGAAAATTCCTCTAAAAAAAACTTAAAAACAAATAATCTTACTTTATTTGAAGCTCTTATTCCAGTTATTTTACTAGTAATTTTATTAGCATACAATGTTTATGTATTTGGAGATGAAGCAATGGGTGGCTCTAATCAATTTATTCTTTTAATTGGTGCGGCTATAGCAGCAACATTAGGTCTTAATAAGGGTATCGAATTTAAAATGATGATTAATGTCGTTTCTCAAAACCTAAAATCAATCACTGGAGCTATATTAATTTTGTTATTTGTTGGGGCATTATCTGGCACATGGTTAATTAGCGGAATTATACCTTCTATGATTTACTATGGTTTAAAAATACTCCATCCTTCAATATTCCTTCCTTCGTGTTTAATTATTTGTGCCATAATTTCAATATCAACTGGTAGTAGTTGGACTACATCGGCAACTGTTGGCATTGCTTTAATAGGAATAGCAAAAGCAATAGGAATTCCTACAGGTATGGCAGCAGGTGCAATCATTTCAGGCGCGTATTTTGGAGACAAATTGTCTCCATTAAGTGACACTACAAATCTAGCTCCGGCTATTTCTGGATCTGACCTATTTACACACATTAAATATTTAACTATAACAACTATACCTACTATTACAATAAGTCTAGTTGTGTTTATTATTTTAAATTTCTTTGTTGTTTCTACTGGACCTACGGACAATGATTTGTTGCTAAATTCTATCAGTAATACCTTTAACATTAATCCCTTGGTTTTTACAGTTCCTATTATAGTAATTTTTATGATATTTAAAAAAACACCTCCATTAATTGCTTTATTTACAGGGACAATGCTAGGTGGAGTTTTCGCTATTTTCCTTCAACCTGAAATTTTAAATCAAATTTCCGGATCAAATACATTAACGTTAAAAAGCGCCTATGTTTCAATTTTAAATGCAATAACTGTAGACACATCTATAGAATCAGGAAATGCTGCATTAAATGAACTATTTACTAGTGGGGGAATGAAAGGAATGTTAGATACAATATGGCTAGTAATATGTGCTATGGTGTTTGGAGGAATAATGGAGGCTATCGGTTCATTAAAAAAAATAAGTAGTTCACTATTGAATTTAGGTAAATCGACATTTGCTCTTTTTGCTAGTACAGCAGGCAGCTGTTTAGCAATTAATTTAACTGCTTCTGATCAATACTTGTCTATAGTAATTCCAGGTAAAATGTTTTCAAAAGCTTATATGGATAAAAATTTAGCTCCTGAAAACTTAAGTAGAACTTTAGAAGATACTGGAACTGTAACATCAGTTTTAATTCCATGGAATACATGTGGAGCTTATCAGTCGGGAGTATTAGGAGTTAGTGTATTTGATTATTTTATATATGCTGTATTTAATTGGCTTAGCTTCTTTATGACATTATTTTTTGCTGCACTAAACATCAAAATAAAAAAACTAGATAGTAAAACAGTTTAATATCTTTAATTTTAAATCTTTACTTTTGTTTTACACTTCATATGGCTAAAATTAGTAACAAATTAAAAGATAAAAAAAACAGACAATACCGTTCTAGACAAATAATGCTTGGTGTTTTTTTGATATTATTTTCAATATTAACCTTTGCATCTTTATTATCATACTTTAATACTTGGAGAATTGATCAATCAAATTTAGAAAATTTCTTCTCTAAAGATATTCATACAATTAATATTGCCAAGAAATTTGGGGCTATCCTGAGCCATTTTTTAATATATAGAATGTTTGGCGTAGCATCATTTGTGTTTTCATTTCTATTATTCATAACTGGTATTTCTTACTTTGTTGGAGCTAATTCAAAGAAACTTGTAAATAAATGGATTTGGGGATTTTTAATAATGATTTGGTCATCTATATTCTTTGGATATTTTTTTACTAATAAACTTTTAGCAGGCGCAATTGGATATGAATTGAGTGAATTAATTTTTATTTACATTGGAGAAATTGGGATCATATCAATATTGATTTTTGGATTATTTTCTTTTTTAGTAATTAGAATGAAAATTACACCAGAAAAAATCTACGAAAGCTTAAGAAGAGTTTGGTTCAAAAACAAAAAATCAAACGACGTTGTATTAGAAAAAGAAGAAACGAACTCTGAAGCTGAACTAGATTTAGAAAAAAATTCCAAATCTAGTTTTGAAGTTAATAACGAAGAGTTGAAACCAACGATTCAAAATTTTTCCTCAATTAACAAAACAGAATCAACAATTAAATCTCAGCCTGATACTAATATTAAAATAGAAATAGAAACTAATAAAACTGAAGAAACATTAGATGAAGATTCTATAGCAAAAAACTTAGTTAAAAAATATGGTGAATACGATCATACTTTAGAACTTAAAAACTTTCAACCTCCATCAATTGATTTATTAAAAGATCATAACGACGGAGGCGTTATTACCATAAATGAAGAGGAGTTAGAAGAAAACAAGGAAAAGATTTTAGAAACTTTAAAAAATTATAAAATTGGAATAGATCATATTAAGGCAACTATAGGACCAACTGTAACCTTATATGAAATTGTTCCAGAAGCTGGAGTTAGAATATCTAAAATTAAAAATTTAGAAGATGATATTGCTTTATCATTATCTGCATTAGGAATCAGAATTATAGCTCCTATCCCAGGAAAAGGAACAATTGGAATAGAAGTTCCAAACAAAAATTCAACAATTGTTTCAATGCGCTCTGTAGTTTCATCTAAAAATTATCAAGAAGCTGAGATGGAGTTACCTCTCGTTTTGGGAAAAACAATAAGTAACGAAACTTATGTAGTTGATTTAGTAAAAATGCCACACTTATTAATGGCTGGTGCAACAGGTCAAGGTAAATCAGTTGGATTAAATGCAGTATTAACATCTCTAATTTATAAAAAGCATCCGTCTGAAGTTAAATTCGTTTTGGTTGACCCAAAAAAAGTAGAATTAACTCTTTTTAATAAAATTGAAAGACATTATTTGGCTAAGTTACCTAATACTGACGAAGCAATTATCACTGATAACAAAGCTGTAATAAAGACCCTGAATTCACTTTGTATTGAAATGGACAATCGTTATGAAATGCTTAAAAATGCATTATGTAGAAACATAAAAGAATATAATACTAAATTCAAAAAAAGGAAATTAAATCCAGAATCTGGTAATGTCTTTTTACCATATATTGTATTAATAATAGATGAATTTGCTGATCTAATAATGACTACAGGAAAAGAAGTAGAAACACCTATTGCTAGACTTGCTCAATTAGCACGTGCTGTAGGAATTCATTTAATTATAGCTACCCAAAGACCCTCAGTTAATGTAATAACTGGTGTTATTAAAGCAAATTTTCCTGCAAGAATAGCTTTTAGAGTAACGTCAAAAATTGATTCAAGAACTATTTTAGATAGTGGAGGAGCTGATCAACTAATAGGACGTGGAGATATGTTGTTTACACAAGGAAATGATCTTATAAGGATTCAATGTGCATTTGTTGATACACCAGAAATTCAAAAAATAACTGATTTCATTGGCTCACAAAAAGCTTATGCAACAGCGTATGAATTACCAGAATATATTGAAGAAGAAAATTCTAGTTCAATTGATAACAAAATAGATGAAAGAGATGTTTTATTTAAAGAAGCGGCAGAAGTTATTGTAATTGCACAACAAGGGTCTGCCTCTTTACTACAAAGAAAAATGAAATTAGGTTATAATAGAGCAGGAAGAATTATAGATCAATTAGAAGCGGCTGGTATTGTTGGATCATTTGAGGGAAGTAAAGCTAGAGAAGTGTTAATTCCAGACCTAGCATCATTAAATGCATTTTTAGAAAGTGAAAAAAATATTTAATGAAAAATATTTTATTTCTTATTGCCTTATTTATTTTTAATATAGTTCTTTCTCAAAATGACTCTAAGGCAGAAAATTTACTTAATAAAGTCTCAGAAAAAATTGACAATGCAAAAAGTTACCAAATTGATTTCACTTATACTTTAGAAAATACATTAGATGGAATCAATCAAGACTTAAAGGGAACAATAATAATAGAAAACGATAATTATCTATTGAATTTTATGGGGATTAATCAAATATGCGATTCAGAATATATATATACTATTGTAGAAGAGAATGAGGAAGTGTTGATTTCAAGTATTGGTAATGAAGATCAGCAAACAATAAAACCATCTCAATTACTGAAATTTTATAGAAATGGATATTTATTGCTATGGGATAAAATAGAAATAAGTTATGAAGAGAGAATTCAATTTTTAAAACTTATACCAATAGATTCATACTCTGAGACAAGTTATTTGTTATTAGGAATTAACGTTAGTGAAAATAATATTTCTAAGTTAATTGAAATCGGAAAAAATAAAACAAAAACAATACTCAAAGTAGATAGTATTATCTATAATCCAGAAATTAAGGATAATATTTTTGTATTTAACAAAAACGAATACAAAAATTATTATATAGAAAATCTTTGAAATAATGAAAATTCTTGATAGATATATACTAACATCGTATCTAAAAATATTTTTTAGTTTCTTTTTCATATTGATGTTTATTTTTATATTTCATCTTATCTGGATGTTTATTGATGATTTAGCAGGAAAAGAAGTAGATTTTGAAATTATATTCAGGTTCTTATTGTATTACTCTCCCAAACTTCTTCCATTAGTACTTCCTCTAACAGTTTTATTAGCTTCTATCATGACTTTTGGCAACCTTTCTGAACAATACGAGTTAGCAGCAATAAAATCATCAGGCATGTCACTTTTTAGATCTATGAGGAGTATTATTGCATTTAATCTAATTTTATGCATTGGAATGTTTTTTATTGCAAATACATTGATGCCATTAGCGGAATTCAAATCCTATAACTTAAGAAAGAATTTAGCAAAACTTAAGCCAGCGCTTGCTATAACTGAAGGTGTTTTTAACGATATAAATATGATGAATATAAAAGTTGGAAGAAAACACGGTCCAAACAATACTCTTTTAGAGGATGTAATTATCCACCAAAATAATTTTAATTCAAAAAACACTTTAGTTATAAAAGCAGATAGTGGTGAATTGATTAGTACAGAATCTGATGAAATTTTACAATTAGTCTTGAAAAATGGGAAAAGATATCAGGATATTGATAGTAAAAGACCAAACAACAAACAATTTGTTCCTCATACTTATGTTTCTTTCGAGAAATATATAATGAATATTGACTTAAGAGATTTTAATCAAGTAGATTTCGATGACGAGAAATATAGAAACACATATAGAATGCAAAATGTTTCACAGTTAGGATTAAGTATAGATTCTTTATCTAAAAAATTAGCTTTTAGATATGAAAATTTTGGAAAAAATTTCTATACAAGAACTGGAATTACAAATTTCCAAAACAATATTAGAATGGATTACAAAAATAAAGAAAAAACATTATATAGTAATTACAGAAATCATTTGAATGATTATCCAAAAGACATTCAAATCTCTATTGTTAATGCAGTTCTAAATGTTTTAAATGGACAAAAACAAGTTCTCGTTAATCAAAAAAATACTTTTTTTATAAAAGAAAAGATAATCAATCTACATAAATCAAATTTGTTTGATAAATACGCTTTAGCATTAGCTTCAATTATTCTATTTTTTGTTGGAGCACCATTAGGAGCTATTATTAGAAAAGGTGGATTTGGACTCCCAATAGTAATATCTTTGATACTTTTTTTAAGCTACCACTTTCTTGGAACATTTAGCAGAAATGCTGCAGAAGATGGAAGTATAGATTCGTTTATTGGTAGTTGGCTTCCTAATTTAATAATGCTCCCGTTAGGTGTTTATTTAATTTGGAGAGCTTCATCAGATAAATCAATTTTCAATTTTGATAAAATAGCTAATCCATTTCGAATATTTTTTAATAAACTTTTATCGTTTAAAAAAGCTTAAAATATCTTATTTTTAAAAAAAAAATTAATGACAAATAATAGCATAAAACTTAACACTATTAATGAAGCTATTGATGACGTTAAATCAGGAAAAGTAATTATTGTTGTTGACGATGAAGGTAGAGAAAATGAAGGAGACTTTATTTGTGCTGCTGAGTTAGTTTCTAATGAAATAATAAATTTCATGGCTAAACATGGTAGAGGATTAATATGTGTGCCATTAACTGATAAAAGATCTAAAGAGCTCCATTTAAGTCCAATGGTTTCTAACAATACTGACCCTATGGACACGGCATTTACTGTTTCTGTTGATTTAAGGGGAAATGGTGTGACTTCTGGAATTTCTACTTCAGATAGAGCTAAAACAATTAAAGCTTTAGTAGATAATAGCACTAAATCTAGCGATTTAGCTAGACCAGGCCACATATTCCCATTAATAGCTAAAGATGGAGGAGTATTAAGAAGAACTGGTCATACAGAAGCTGCTATAGATTTTGCAAGACTAGCTGGATTTTCACCTGCTGGTGTAATTTGTGAAATAATGAAAGAAGATGGTTCTATGGCAAGATTACCAGACTTAATTAAAGTTGCCAAAAACCTTGATTTAAAGGTTGTTTCTATCGAAGATTTAGTAGCTTATAGAATGAAGCATGATAGTCTTATATCAAAAAAAGATTATTTTAATTTTAATACTAGGTTTGGTAAATATAAACTACATGCTTTTCAACAAACTAATAATGATCAGGTACACATAGCTTTGACCAAAGGTGATTGGGAAGAGAATGAGCCAGTTTTAGTAAGAATAAACTCTTCTTTAACAAACAATGATTTACTAAATTCTTTAACATCTGAATCTAACAAACAAATTGATAATGTTTTTGAAAAAATAAACTCAAATAATAAAGGTGTTATTGTTTTTATAAATCAAACAGCTAATCCAGATAATGTTTTATTTAGACTCAATGAATTAAAATCTATACAGTCTACAGGAAAAGTCAAATCTCCTCCCCTTTTAATGGATAAAAAAGATTTTGGTATTGGAGCTCAAATATTACATGACTTGAAAGTTCATAAAATTCAATTATTAACAAATAGCACACAAATTAAAAGAGTTGGAATGATTGGTTATGGTTTAGAAATAGTAGAATATGTTAAGTACTAAAAAAACCAAAGTTTTATAGACATTAAAACTACTATAACAATTAAAAATACTTTAATTGAATTTTCACCTTTTTTAACTGACCAACGACTGGAACTCCAACCCCCTAAAAAATTTCCAGAAGCAAGGAATAAGCCATAAGTCCAGTTTACCTTATCTGCTAAGGCAAAAGTTATTAAAGCTCCTGTGGTATATATTAAAACAATAACAACTTTAGCAGAATTAACTTTTACTAAATTTAACCTGTTATAGTAATGTAAAAACAGCATTATAACAAAACCTATCCCAGCGTTTATAAATCCTCCATAAACTCCAATAAAAAAAAATGCAATCATAGAAATATAAAGATGTTTTCCTGTTAACCTTTCAACAAGTTCTGTGTAATTTACCTTAGGTTTAAACACTATTAGAACTACAACAACAATCATTATTATAGCAAGTATTTTATTAAATAATGCACCATCTATGTCAATAGCTATTTTAGCACCAATTAAAGCTCCTAAAAGCCCACAAATGCCCAAATAAACATTAAAAGGAAAAGTTGAAATCCCTTTACTCTTAAAACCTAGAGTTGCTGATGAAGTAGACATGAAAATTGCTATTCTATTAGTTCCATTTGCAACTGCTGGAGGTAATCCCAAAAATATTAAAAGAGGAAGGGTTAATAATGAACCTCCACCTGCCATTGTGTTCATAAAACCAGCAATAAAACCCGCGAAAACTAATAAAGGATAAATCCACAAAAACTGATCTATTTCTAACATATTTCAAATGTAGTGAAAGGTATTTATATAATTTTTTAAATAAAATTGGTACAAAATAAAAAGGAAGTTATATTTGCATCCCATTGGAGAAATGGCAGAGTGGTCGAATGCGGCAGTCTTGAAAACTGTTGAGGGTCACACCTCCGGGGGTTCGAATCCCTCTTTCTCCGCTTAGTAAAACCCTAACTACTTTATAAACAAGTGATTAGGGTTTTTTATTTTTAAAACTTGTACGATTATTGTACGGCCAGCACTACTAAAAACTCAAAAAACATCAATAGTTATTTTTAAATTGGTGTTTTTTATTTCAATAATTATTGAAAATATTTTTTTTAGTTTCTAATCATTAAAATTTGTTATTAAATTTCCCTGGTAATCAACATTTATTTTGGAGAAAGGATCAATAATATTGTCTAATAATACTGCGAATTCTCCTCTAGTTATAATCCTTTCTAATTTAAAATCACTAAGTTTATATTTGTTCCAATAGCCTTCCAAAACATCTTTTTCAAAATTGAATCCACTATTTTTGCTTAACCATTTAAAAATATTTATAATGGATAATTTTTTAGGCAAGGATTCAAAATTTTTCCAATCTTCAATAAAAACTTGATCTAATTCTAACTTCATATTTGGATAAAAAAATGTTTTATTTTCCCATCCGATATTTATTCCTTTTGATCTTAAAATTCCACATGCTCCAATTTTTTGATAGCTTAAAAAATGGGGATGATCAATCTCTATATCAACGTATGGCAATATATAACCCTTGCTTTTTAATATTTGTAACTGTACATCCCTTATTTTAACTTCATTTATTGATTGATTATTTTTTACAGCTAAGTGGGCTAAAATTCCAGCGGCTTGACCAATTTGCATCACAACTGGTTGAAGTCTAGTAGTTCCATTGACAAGGTTAGATACTGAAATTGATTTTTCAACAACTATAAAATTTTCAATCCCTTTTGGAATTAAACTTCCCAATGGAACAGAATAAGAGGGTACAGGATAAAAATCAAGCTTTGGAAGATTTGAGTAATTAGTATATGCTCCATGATGATGATCAACTGGATAATCTCCTACAGCAATTCCTGTTCTATAAATAGAATTACTATTAGAATATGGTGATTTAATATCATTTAATGTAAGAGTTACCATACCTTCAGATCTTCTTGATTCCCTGTGATAAGGGATTTTTGGAAACCCATCTTTTGTTTTATATTCATTATAATCTATTGAGAGATTATTAAAATTCATTTCTGTTTGAATGAAATATAAAAACCTTAATGATTTCTGTTTTGCCTTTTCATAATTCAACGATCGCTCTTGTTTCGTCATTTCTATAGAATTAGAATAATAATCGTTACCATTTATTGGCCAATTAATCATGTACTTATTATTTGGAAGTTTTCCATATGTAATCAATTTATCTTTAGACCATAGCTTCTTATCATTATCACTACACTGTCCAGAATCATAAGAACAAATAAATTCATATTTATTGTAATTTTTTGGTTTATCAATTGTCATGTCTTTTTTAAAATCCTTTAAAATCATCACATAGGTTAAATCTTGTATTATATTATTTGATTTTTCAGGAGCAATGTCTTCATCATATCTTTGATTCGAGTCCATCCCTATCAAATAAGAAAGATTAAGTAAAGGAATTAAATCCCCAAGTTCTGTGGCATCAATTAAAATGTTAGATTTATAAATATCAGGATCTTCTTCAAGCTCTAGAAAAAAAAATTCTTTTTTATATAATTCTTCAATAACAGAATTATACTTTATAGTTAAATTTTTTTCTGAATCTGTAATTTTTTTTAAAATTTTATTACCAATTGAGGGTTCAAACATAATATTACTAACCCAGCCTGTTTTTAAGCTATCAAGGTGACCATAATATGAAACTAAACTATCTCTAAATTCTTGTAAGAATCCAGAGGGTAGCTTATAATTTCCATCCATTGCACTAACACCGGCTGAAGTTAACATTCCACCAAGCCAATCAGATTCTTCAATAAGAAGAGTTTTTGAACCCATCCTTGAAGATTGAATCGCCGACACTACTCCGCTTGTACCTCCACCAACAACGATAATATCATATGTTTTTACATTATAACTAGTATAATCAGAATCTATAATCTTAAAATCTGAATTATCAATTTGTGAATAAATAAAAAAAGGAAAAAGAAATAATAGAAAAATTAGTTTTTTCATTTTTTTAATTACTTATACAAAATGTTATATGCTGTTTTTCATTCTTTAATAATACTAAACTCCGCCAATATTGGATAATGGTCAGAAAGCATATCTGTTTCTTTTTGGTTGAAAATTTTTGCTTCAATACAATATTTTGCCAAAGCCGGGCTGGCAAGAATGTAATCAATACGCACTCTATTTTGTACTATTGTTTGAGGAGTGTAATTGTATTTATCTATTAAGGCTGGTGTTGGGAATGTATATCCATCTTGCAATTTAATTTTGCCTAAACAAACATCAACTGAGGGGCAAGCAAGGAATTCTGAAATAACAGAGTAGTCGAACTCTCCTAAACGCAAGTTAGAGTATTTTTTCTTTTTTGTTGGTTTGTGTTTCGCTTTCAAATCTTGGTTTTTTTCTACCCACGACGCATCAATAGGAGACTGTGCGTTAAAATCCCCTAGAATGATGTAGGAATCATTATTTAGGGCATTTATCTTTTTGGTGATTTGCCTGGCCTCATCAAGTCTGATGTCACTGTCAGAAGGAGATAAATGAACAATGAAAAAGTCGATTCCGTAAGTTTGGCAATGCAATAAACCGTGCCAGAAAGATTCTATAGCCCGCTCTTTTACCTCAATAGGTTTATTCGAGGTAAGCGCCGTAGGATATCCTTCTGTTTTTAGTATTTGAACATATTGATGGCCCCAACTTAGGGCGTCTTCCTTGAGTTGTTGTTCATCATATCCACATAACTCTTGTAGTGCCAAAATATCTGGCTTTTTACTTTTTATCCAATTAATACAGTTCGCTTTACGCTTAGAATCCCTGCCCCAATCAAAACCGTTCCAAATATTATACGTCATGATTCTTACGTTTGAGATTTCTTGTTCCTGTGAGAATGAAAAACCATCTGATTTATAGTTTGGAAAAAGTTGCATATTAAATTGCCCAAAACAAACAAGTGGAATAAACAGTAATAGTAGAATTAGTTTTCGCACACTCTAATATAAGAATTGCTGAATTAAAAGAAGAAGATATGTCTATGGTTTAGGGGGGTTTATTTTTTTACCTAACTTAGTTAAAGTTATTATATCTTCATAATGGATTGACCCGTCAGGAAGAGGACCAACATTTAGTAAAAGATTTGTATCGTTTTTAATAGCATCTAAATAATAGCTATAAATATCATCAAAATTTTTATGTTTAGCATTTTTATCGTATCCCCAATACCTTGATTGTAAAGAAGTGCAAACTTCCTTCGGCTTTAATTTATTCAATTCATATACTATTCTTGCAACTTCATATTGATTCCCAACTCTTTTACTAAAATCATGTTCTGGAGCTGAAAAATCTTCATCTCCATTAGCTCCTTGTTTAAATGAAATTAATGCATGTTTACTAATTGATCTAATTAAATTATAAGTCTCTTCTATTGGAAACATTTCATGATTGGCATAATATCCCATTATTGGATCTAACCATATTCCAGCTATTTCAGGATATTGGGTTAACAATTCTTTTAACTGGTTATGGGCAAATTTGATGTAATTACTAAAATCTTCTTTATTTTTATACTTATATTCTTTTTGATTTTCTTTATATGCAGGTCTTGCATTACTCCACCCATCTAATCTTGAATAGAAATATGGATGACTCCAATCTGCTGCATAAGAATAGTATAAGAAAAGACCTATTTTTTTCTCTTTACATGAATTATAGAGTTCTCCTATTAAATCTCTTCCTGCAGGTGATTTAATTGAGTTAAAATCATTTTGCTTGGTATCAAATAATGAAAAACCATCATGATGTTTCGATGTGATGGTGATATACTTCATGCCTGCTGAAATTGCCAAGTCAGTAATTTTATCAGCATCAAAATTGCTTGGATTAAATGTTTCTTTAAGTCTAGCATAATCAGAAACCGGAATTGTATCTCTTAACTGAACCCACTCCCCCTTTTCAAGTTGAGAGTACAAACCATAATGAATAAACAATCCAATTTTTGATTTTTTAAACCACTCTAGATTGGCTTTTCTGGGATTACTTTTATAAAGATCACCATAATCACTTAGATAACGAGGTATTTTGGATTGATTTAAGTCATCACAACCAAAGACTAATATTCCAATTATTAAAAATTTTAACAATTTCATTTATTTAAGATATTTTCAATTTGTTTCCAATTATCCATCCCTTCATTCTCTTGTCTTATACCATCAGTACTTCTTCCATCCAAAATAATTTTTATTAAAGCTTTTTTTAATTCATTAACTTTTTCAGGGTAAATGTCTATTAAGTTTTTGGTTTCTGATATATCATTTTTCAAATTATAAAGCTGCATAGTTGGTAAATTAAGGTTTTCTCTTTCGATATCAATTGGCCTTGGATAGCTCCAACCACCAGAACTGGGAGCAAAAATTAATTTCCAATCTCCTTTTCGAATTGCAAAAGATCCATTTATAGAATGGTGTACCGTATATTGTCTAATATCATGAAGGCTTTCTCCATTAATTAAGGGTAACATATTATAACTATCTTCTCCTTCAGAATCTTTGATTTCATAGTTTGCTATTGCAGCACAGGTTGCAAAAAAATCTGTAGTACATATAACATTAGAAATGGTACCTTTTTTTGCCATGGCTGGCCATTCAACAATAAATGGCACTCGATGACCTCCTTCAAAAATATCTGCTTTTGCACCTCTATAAATATGACTAGGATTGTGTTTTACTTGTGCTAATTCTTTATAGTCAGCTCTTGGAGAACAACCATTATCACTTGCAAAAACTAGTAATGTGTTCTTTGTTAACCCATTATGTTTCAACGTCGTTCTTATCTGTTTTAAGACATCGTCCACTTGCATAACAAAATCTCCATACATGTTTGTGTTACTCTTACCCAAAAACTCTGAGGTCGGTAAAATAGGCGTGTGTGGTGCTGATAGGGGTAAATATAGAAAGAAAGGTTTTTCTTCTTTGCTATGTTTGTTAATATAGCTAACAGCTTTGTCAGCAATGGTTTGTAGTATATTAGTGTGATCAAAATCTTCTGAAGTCAAACCATCTCTCCAAAATCCTTTATAATCAACAGACTGGGTAGTTTTAGTAGGGATCTGAGTAGGAAAATCATTCTCAACCCAAACATATGGAGGCATATCTAATGATCCTGAAAAACCATAAGAATAATCAAATCCGTTAGTTGATGGTCCATTATTAATAGGAGAATTAAAATCCACATCAATAATTTTGTCTATTGATATAGAGTTATTATTATCTTCTTTTTTAACATTCCAATCCCATCCTAAATGCCATTTTCCAATAAATGCTGTGCTATATCCTTTATTTTTTAGCATGCTTGCGATAGTCGTTCTGTTCTCTTTTATCAAAGCTTTAGAATATCCATTTAAAACACCACTTTTAAGTGAAGTTCGCCAATTGTAGCGTCCTGTAAGGATCCCATAGCGCGTTGGTGTGCAAACTGCAGAAGATGTATGTGCATCTGTAAAAACAACTCCGTTATCTGCCATAGAATTTATATTAGGAGTAGGTATCTTACCATCTTTATTGAAATATTGCACATCTCCATAACCCAAATCATCAGCTAAAATGTATATTATATTTGGTTTGCTATTTTTTTCTTTTTTTGATATTGATTCTTGATTACAAGAAATACAAAGAATTAATAGAAGCAAAAGAAATCTTTGATCAACTTTCATAATTTTAAATTTAACTCAATTCTTAGTGCAATCAAAATAGACAAACCTTTGAGAGCTTATATTAACTGAGTTTAGCTAGAATCTTATTGATTTTTTCAGAATACAGCTCAATTAATAAAGTATATTGCATCTAATAAATTTTTATTATGAAATTAAACTTATTGTCTTGTGAAGCTCAAAGACCAGACAGAAGAGCGATAGCAAAATGTATTGCAGAAGTTTCATCTAATATTAATGAATCCCTATCTATTGAACTTACAAATATAATGTTAGAAGGAGACGCTGTAGATATTGAAATTGATGATAAAAATTCTGGTTCTGCTTTAAGAGCTTTTCGAAAACTAAGTATTGACTACGAAATTATAGAATAAATTTCAAAGAAAGCTTTAAATAGATTATGAAAACAAGAATAAATACAAACGAAAAATCTAAAAAAAACAGTAAAGAAAATTTGGGTGGATCATACAAATTTAAAATTGCTGCTAAGTATAAAAAACCCAAAACAAGAGGGGACAAAAACTACAACAAACGAAATAAAAAGTAAATGTTATAATGTAATTAGGAAATAGAGAGAAGCAGTTCACATTACGGATGATCTTATACGTATTTCTGTTGGTTTGGAAAATATAAATGATATAAATCAGGCACTTAATAATGTTAATTATCTCATGGGTGGAATTTAACTATCACTAAGTTATAGCAAAAAGTAAAAAAATATTTCATATTCTTAAATTTAACTAAATTTAGTTAATATGAAAAAAATAATTATAATCTCATTTTTACTTAACATAGTATTTATCTCTTGTTCAAGAGACCCAAATAGAAAAATCATTGATATCACAACAAATTCATTAAAAACTACCATAAATAACAAGGGAGCATTTGTCAATTTTATTGATGTAAAAAATGGCAAAGATTACATTTCAAAAGACACCATAGTTTCAGTAATGTCAATTCGAATTGACAATCAAATTTTGCACCCAATATCTGCTTCGTTAAATGGGAATGAACTAATATTAGACTTTAAAAATGATGTGGTTGCTCATGTAAAAGTAGAAGAAAAAGAAACTCATTTTACACTTGAATTAATCTCTATTAGCAATAAAGACATAGTTGAATTAATTGTATGGGGACCTTACCCCAATGTCATTAATAAAATTATTAGTGAAACTGTTGGAGTTGTTAGAGGTGATGAGTTTGCCTTAGGAATTCAAGCATTAAATATTAAAACTTTGGGTGGCTATCCCTGGAACGAAAGTGACCGAATGCCAGCTTTCGATATTTTTAGAGAAAATGACCCAAATAATATGAAACCTAATTCAGATGGAAGTGTTTTATATAGAGTTGAGGCAGCAAAACCAACGGCAACTGGAAGTAGTTTGCAGGCCTACTGTAGAAATAGAAATAAAGAGCGATTTTTTGAAGATTTTAATCATGAAAAAATTGTTGCGCCCATTTACAATGATGGTGGTGTAATTGGCTCTAAAATAGCAATATTTGGGTGTCCTGTGGAGAAAACCTTAGAGACCATAGGACAAATAGAAATTAAAGAAGGATTGCCTCACCCAATGATCAATGGTGAATGGGCTAAAACAGCTCCAAATGCTTCAGCTTCTTATTTAATTACTCCTTTCACAGAAGATAATGTTGACCAGGCCATTGAACTTACAAAAGAGGCAGGATTAAAATACTTGTACCATTACGGTAAAACTTTTGAAAATTGGGGTCAATTCGATTTATACAAAGGAGAATTTCCTAACGGAATTGAGGGTTTAAAAAAATGTGTTGAAAAAGCCGAGGCAGCAGGTATTAAGTTAGGAACCCATGTGCTTTCTAATTTTATTACAACAAACGACCCTTATGTTACCCCTATTCCAGACAAAAGATTGGCAAAAGTAGGAAGCTCGATTATTACTAATGATATTGACTCAGCTCAAACGGAAATTTTAATTAAATCTCCTGAATTTTTCAATCAGATGAAAAACAATAATTTAAAAACAGTTGTCATTAACAATGAGTTAATTCGTTATGGTAGCGTGTCAAAAGAAGCCCCTTGGAGATTATTAGATTGCCAACGAGGTGCTTTTGAAACCGAAGCATTAACTCATAAATCAGGTGAAAAAATATCAAAACTACTTGATCACGCATACAAAGTATTTTTAACCAATACTGATTTAACTATTGAAATGTCAAAGAATATTGCAAATCTTTATAACCAAACTGGTTTGCGACAAATTTCGTTTGATGGTCTAGAAGGGAATCGTTCAACAGGATTAGGAACCTATGGCGAATCATTAATGCCTTATGTTTGGTACAATACTTTATCTGATGATTTAAAAAGTCATTTAATTATTGATGCTAGCCGAACCACTCATTTTTTCTGGCATATTTACACCCGAATGAATTGGGGTGAACCTTGGTATGCTGGTTTTAGAGAAAGTCAAACCGAATACAGAATGAAAAATCAACCCTATTTTAAGCGAAACTTTATGCCAGGAATGTTGGGTTGGTTTAAAATGACTCCTGAAACTAGTATTGAAGATGTTGAATGGTTGCTAACACGATCAGCTGCACATAATGCCGGTTTTGCTTTTATTGCAGGAGATGAGGCAATTAAAAAAAATGGCAATAAAAACAAAATATTACAACTTATTGGAGATTGGGAAAAAATCAGACTTAAAGGGTTATTTTCTGAAAATCAAATTGAAATCATGAAAGATATTGATACCGAATATACATTAGTTAAGTCCAATGAAAATGAATTTGATTTGCATCGTGTAAATTCGGGTAAACTCACACACAATAATAAAGTACTACAACCAGGAGAACCGCTATATTCTAAATTTAATTTTAACCACTCAGGAGAAGAACAAACATTAAATTTTATTATTAATGCCATTGATTGTGATATATCGAATATAACAATTGAGATGGATAATTATAAGAAAACTAAACTACCTGTTTCTTTGAAATCAGGTGAAATTGTTAAGTATACCGGCGGAACAAATGCCTATGTTTATGATGTTAACTGGAATCTAATTAGTGAATTTGAGATTACACCTTCAAATTTAAAAGTAAGTAGTGGAGATCATTCCATAACTTTTGATTGTAAATTTAATAATTCAGGTAAAGAAGCAAAAGCAAAACTCGAAGTGAGAACCTTTGCCCCAGCAGAAAAAATAGCAATGAATAAATAAATGAAAAAATACGGACATATAATTTTATTTTTGGTTGCAATTTTGATTTCTTCCTGTTCAAAAAAAATTGAGACTAAAAAAACAAATTTCATTATCTTTTTTACAGATGATCAAGGATACAATGATGTGGGTTGTTTTGGTTCACCAAACATAAAAACACCCTATTTGGATCAAATGGCAGCAGAAGGTATGAAATTTACCAATTTCTATGCCCAGCCCGTTTGTGGTCCATCAAGAGCTGCTTTACTAACAGCCAGTTACCCAATTCGAACTGGAGAGCCTAAAAACACAAAAGGACTACACACCAAATTACACCCTAAGGAAGTAACCATAGCAGAAGTTTTGAAGACTAATGGATATCAAACAGCCTGTATAGGAAAATGGCATGTAGGAGAAGAACCTAATCAAATGCCCTTGAATCAAGGTTTTGATTATTTTTTTGGCACACCAAAACCTAACGGGCATACAAAGCTTATTGAACAAGCTCCATTTAGATGCATTATAATGCAAAATAAAGACACGATTAAAGTTATCAATACAGTTGAAGAAATGGGACAACTCACAAAAATCTACACAAAAGAAGCTACGAATTTTATCAAACGGAACAAAAACAAACCTTTCTTTTTATATTTACCCCACACCATGCCACATGTGCCTTTAGGGGCTTCGAAAGACTTTAGAGGAAAATCTGCTGGTGGCTTTTACGGAGACGTAATCGAAGAGTTGGACTGGAGCATGGGAGAGGTCTTAAAAACATTAAAAGAAGAAGGACTTGAAGAAAATACGCTTGTAATTTTTACTTCAGATAATGGTCCTTGGATTGAAGAGCAAATTGGAGATCATGGTGGAAGTGCTTTTCCGTTAAGAGGAAATAAAATGCAAACATGGGAAGGCGGTGTACGCGTACCAGCGATTATGCAATGGAAAGGCAAAATTCCAGAAAATGTTGTTAACGATGCACTACTTACAACCATGGACTTTCTACCCACATTTGCAGATATATCTGGAGCAGTGATTTCTAAAGAAATAACCTTAGATGGAAAGAGTTTTAAGGATGTTTTATTAAAAAACAAAGAAAGCCAACACGATCGTTTTTACTATTATTCTTATACACATTTACAAGCTGTTAGAGACAAGGAATGGAAATTGGTACTACCACGTAAGGCAAAACCAAAATATATGAAATGGGCAGCTAGAAAAGTAGAAGCTGTAGATGAAATACTACTATTCAACCTAAATAATGATAAAGAAGAACAATACAATCTAGCTGACCAAAATCCTGAAAAGGTAAAAGAATTGATGTTGTTAATAGAAGAAGGACGAAAAGAATTGGGTGATCATGATCGAATTGGTGAGGGAGCTCGTTTTTTTGATAACAACATAAAAACTCAACGCATTGATGATTATAATAAATGGAAGAATAATTTAAAGAAATGACAAATCATATGCAACAAAAAATAAAAACAGCTAGGGGTTTATTTACTTACAGGACGTATGGTAAGGAAGATAATCCTCCTCTTTTCTTGGTTCATGGCTGGCCGCAAAGTAGTTATTGTTGGCATGACGTTGCACAAGAATTGACAGATTTCTATGTTATTGCCCCTGACCTTCGTGGCTTGGGTGACAGTGAACGAACCCTTGACGTAAGCGCATACACCAAAGACCAGTTGGGACTCGATATTTTTGAGATAGCAACTGCTCTAAAAATAGAAACATTCTATTTAGGTGGTCATGACTGGGGATCAGCAGTGGTTCAAGAAATGGCGCTTTTACAGCCTGAACGCATTCGGAAATTGATATTAATGAACATGATGATTATCAATAATGGTGTTGGAAAGAAAAAAGCAATCGAAGAATTAAGCAAGGAAATGTTCCGTTTCTCTTGGTATCAATTTTTTCAAAATATTCCCAAATTTCCAGAACAGTTACTTAAGGGGAAAGAAGATGTTTGGATACGGTTTTTCTGTAAAGGAATCATTAACCCCATCCCTAAGGAAGCTTTGGCGGAATATATCCGTTGTTATCAAATCCCACATACTATAACCACTGCTGCTAACTTATACCGCAGTATGCCTAACGACAGGAAAAGATGGAGTCATTATAAAAATAAAAAAATAAGCGTTCCTAGCCACATCATCCATGGTCGGTTAGATCGTTTAGTCATTCCAGAGTTTTTATCCAATGTTAAGAATGCTTTTGAACATCCCATTGACATAACTTATTTAGAGGGAGGACACTTTATCTGTGATGAACAACCCAAGGAAGTGGCTAAGGCTATAAATGCTTTCTTTTCATCAAATTTGTAAGTATAATATGAATTAAAACAAGAAGACATGTCTAATGCGGACAAGTTCCCAAAATAGGCTTGTTGGATTCTGTTAAAATCAGAAACATTGGTGGCAAAACGGGAAGCTAATAATCAATTTGGACATTGTAAATTTATTTTTGTTACTTGTTACTTCAAAAACAGTAAATAATGCCATTAGTTACACCATTATCACCAAACCATGATTTAGAAACAAAAGTATTGGCCGAGTTTTTTAATGAAACCTTAGGGTTTTGTCCTAATTCCGTTCTTACAATGCAACACCGCCCAGATATAAGTAAGGCTTTTATTAACCTCAATAAAGCTGTTATGAATAATGAAGGTCGCGTCACTTCAGCGCTGAAGCGGATGATTGCTTGGGTGAGTAGTAATGCGACTGGCTGTCGCTATTGTCAAGCACATGCAATTCGAGCGGCAGAACGATATGGTGCTGAACAAGAACAGTTGGATAACATATGGGAATATCAAACTCACTCGTCTTTCACTGAGGCTGAGCGTGTTGCATTGGATTTTAGTTTGGCAGCATCACAAGTACCAAATGCTGTTAATGACGTTTTAAAAAAGCGTCTTTACACACACTGGAATGAAGGCGAAATTGTAGAAATGCTGGGCGTAATTTCACTGTTTGGATATTTAAATCGATGGAATGACTCTATGGGAACCGCCATTGAAAATGGGGCGATCGAAAGTGGTGATTTATATTTAGGAAAACACGGTTGGATTAAAGGGAAACACACCTAATTTATAAAAGAAAAGTTCTTAGTATCTGAATTAATAGAAGCTGACATGTCTATGGTTTAAATTGAATATTTTTATATTTAATAAAATTAATTTTGAAAAAAACATTAAATCGTTTCATTGGCTATCTTCCTTTTATAATATGCTTTGTCATACTTTGTTTTAGCAATACGTTTAAACCAATAAGTTTGATAAATGGGTTTACACAATTAATATTATTTGCTATAGTAGTTTGCATTCCAGCATTAATTACGAAAAGAATGTCTTACGTTGATATAGGTTGGCCATGGGGGCTTGTTTGTATTGGGGTTTTAGTGTTAATTAACGGAGAAGGTTATTGGGTTAGAAAGTATATTATTTCTGGAATGTATCTAATTGCTGGATTAAGGATGGGTATAGCAGCATTAATATTACTTAAAAAAGGACATTTAAACAATGAGCTTTCTAGGTATAAGTATCAAAGATTAAGGTGGAAAAAATCAGGTTACTCTAATATTGATATTTCATTACAATATGAAATCATGATTCAATGTTTTGCCAATGTAACTTTCCTAGCGTTACCTGCAATAATACAAAGCTATAACCCTCAAGAATTTATATCTCCTTTAGAATTATTTGGTTACATATCCTGGATAATCTTTTTCATAATTGAACATGTATCAGACCGACAAAAAGAAAAGTTTTTAAAAAAATCATTCTTAGAAAACAAAAAGAAACAAGTTTGTAATGTTGGTTTTTGGAGATATTCACGTCATCCTAATTATTTTGCAGAATGGATGGTATGGAATTCTTTGATTATTTCATCGATACCATCATTATTTTATTTCTATACAATTGAATCACAATTAATTTGGGCAGGAATTTTTGTATCTATAATTTATATTTCTAAGATTATGTATACCACTCTTGTTTATTACACTGGTGTTATCCCTTCCGAATACTATTCTGTATTAAAACGACCTGATTATAAAAAAATGCAAAATAACACCAATATGTTTTTTCCAGGATTTCCTAAAAACAAATTTAAACTTAAAAACAGGTTGTAAATCGCCTTAAATTATTATGCAAAAAAAATTATATAACTCAATATTTATACTCATTCCTCTCCTATTTATTAACTGTAATCTGCAACAGAAAGATCTTTCAAGCTTTCAAACTCTATGGTATGATCAGCCGGCTGAAATATGGGAAGAAGCATTACCTCTAGGAAATGGAAGGTTAGGTGCAATGGTATTTGGTGATCCAATAAATGAGCGAATTCAATTGAATGATGATTCATTATGGCCTCATAGCATCGGTTGGGATGAGCCAGAGGGTACATCAAAAGATCTATCCGAGATAAGAAAACATCTAATTAATGGAAATGCTAGAATTACTGATTCATTATTAGTTGAAAAGTTCTCAAACAAATCCATAACTCTTTCTCATCAAACACTCGGCGATTTATTTCTAGATTGGGAGCACAAAGAAATTTCTGAATACTACAGGTCCCTGGACCTAAATACGGCTGTATCAACTACAAAATATAAAACGCAAGGTTTCCTTGTAATTCAAAAAGTTTTTGTGTCTAATCCACATCAACTTATTGTTGTTGAAATAGAAAGTAAACACCCTGATGGACTTAATGGTAATATAAAACTTAATCGTCCAAAAGATGAGGGAATTGAAACAGTTTCAATAAAAGCTAGTGATAAGAAAATCATTATGACAGGTGAAGTAACTCAAAGGTCTGGAAAATTCAGGGAACTTCCTGTCATTATTGAATCAGGTGTAAAATTTGAAACTAGCTTGTATTCTCAACATGATTCAGGAAAAGTAATAACAGAAAATGAATACTTAAAAGTTTCTGGAGTTAAAAAACTAACACTCTTTATTGCTTCGAATTCTAATTATTACACTCAAAATTACTCTGAAAAAAATAAAAAAGAACTTTCTAAAATTAAAAAATTAGATATCAATAAATTAAAAAAAGATCATGTCTTAGATCATCAATCTCTTTTTAACCGTGTTAGGCTAAACTTAAATGCTGATAAAAAACTTGAGTCACTTACAACAGACCAACGTTTAGAAAGAGTAAAAAACGGGTATAAGGATAATGGACTTACTCAACTGCTATTTGATTATGGTAGGTATCTGCTAATTGGCTCATCTCGAACTGGAACATTACCAGCGAATCTACAGGGTTTATGGAATCAACATATTAAAGCTCCATGGAATGCTGATTACCATTTAAATATAAATCTGCAAATGAACTACTGGCTAGCTAACTCAACTGGGCTTCATGAATTAAATTATCCTTTTTTTGATTATGTTGATAGATTAGTAGAAAATGGGAAAATAACTGCTAAAAAAAACTTTGGATTAAATGGAAGTATAATCCCTCATGCTAGTGATTTATGGGCTCCAACTTGGTTAAGAGCTCGGACAGCTTATTGGGGATCCTCTTTTGGAGCTGGCGGATGGTTAATGCAGCATTATTGGCATCATTATGAGTACACAAATGATTTAGGATTTTTAAAAAAAAGGGCGTTGCCTGTTATGGAACAAGTTGCTCAATTTTATTCGGATTGGCTAATTGAAGATCCTAGAGATCAGTCCCTTATCTCAGCACCATCAACCTCCCCTGAAAACCAATATTTAAATTCAAATGGGGAACAAGTAGCTTCATGTTTAGGAAGCGCAATGGATCAACAAGTAATATATGAAACTTTTTCAAATTACCTTAAAGCAGCAGAAATAATCGGAGTTCAGAATTTACTAACTAAAAAAATCACACAACAACTAAAAAAACTAAGACCTGGTTTTGTAATTGGAAAAGATGGAAGAATTTTAGAATGGGATAGGGAATATGATGAGTTTGAGCCTGGTCATAGGCACATGTCCCATTTATACGGTTTTCACCCAGGAACTCAGATTACAATCGATGAGCAACCTGAACTTTTTAAGGCAGTGAAAAAAACATTAGATTTTCGACTTGAAAATGGAGGAGCTGGAACAGGATGGAGTCGTGCATGGTTGATAAGTTACTCTGCTAGATTATTAGATGCAGAAATGGCCCATGAACATATCCAACTTCTATTTAAAAAATCTATATATAAAAACCTTTTTGATGCTCATCCTCCATTTCAAATTGATGGAAATTTTGGTTTTACTGCTGGTATTTCAGAAATGCTTTTACAATCTCATGAAAATAAGGGAATACGAATTCTGCCAGCTCTACCAAAATCATGGTCTTCAGGAAGTGTGGAAGGTTTAATAGCAAGAAATAATATCAAAATAAATATGAAATGGGATCAAGGAGAAATTACTGAGCTAAATTTAGAGACTAATAAAAACCAATCAGTTTCAGTGATTTATAAAAATGAAATTTTAGTTTTTGATCTTGTAAAAGATGAGCCTTTTTATACAAATTTTAAAAAAAACTAAAAAACCCCTAACAGTAATTTTTACACCTCACTCCCCTACTTATATAATATCGGTTTTCTTTTAATGGAAGGTGTTTGTATAACTAGGTATAATAAGCACAGATCTTAGTGTCTGATGGAAATTATATATTATTTATTTTTCACAACTACGGGTTGGACCCAAGCTTGCTTAGTTTCTCCGACTCGGTAAGGATTTTCTTTTAAATCATTAGAATTGATTTTTGCTCTAACAAAAAGATCATTTTCTTGAAAAGTATAATCGGATGAAGTACCCTTAACCCTTTTTAATTCTTCTATATTATGACTGCCTTTACGATAACCCATAAAAATGATTTCGTATACAATCCCCTCTTTTGGTTCAATTTCTATAAAAAGCTTTTCCTTGCTGTGATATACATTTTTTAATAGGACTCCAGATGAGGAATAAAAATCTCCGGTTTCCATTGCCTCAATCAAACTTGCTGTTTCTATCTTTTGTGAGTTAACCATAACCCAACCTCTTCCCGTGTTACTATAATTAATGGATTTCACATGATAATTATGGCTGTCATCAGTTGCAATACCTAGTAGCAGTGGTTTTCTATCATTGTAATATGAAATATTGATTAAATCCCACATGGTTTCAAGGTCTATATGCATGTCATCTCCCTCATTATGCACCGCAGGATGCCCGTTATATAGCTCAAAGAATCGTTCTCCATTGAGTTTTTTTAAATCCTCTACATTTATGCCATATCCAAAGTTGGGATGGTTAATATGGGCAAACATTGAGATATTAAACTTTTTTCTTTGGGCATTAACTGCATCTAAGGTTTGTTGCATAACCTCATAAACCGAATTACCTTTGAAAGGTTCAATTTTCTCTTTTATATTGGTGACATTGATGTGAACAGGTTTATTTTCAAAAGATGAGGTTACCTCTTCAGATCGTATAATTAAGAATGACTTAGGATGCTCAAGTTTTGATTTATACTCCTCAAAAGTTTTTAATCGAACATATGTTCCACTGGAATCAATTTTTGTTTCGACCCAGTCTCCAAAACTTTTTTGATATTTTTCTAGAGTCTTATTTTGCTCGTCTAATGTTTTTAATTTATACCAGTAATCCCTGCTAGCTATTGTGTTATGATCAGATAGGGCAATGAACTGATAGTTATTGTCTTTATACCATTGTATAATCATTTCCGGAAAGTCATCACCATCACTCCAAAAAGAATGTGTGTGTAAATTTCCCTTTTGCCAATACTGCTCAGGTGATTCTTGCTCACAAGAAACAAGTGAAATTAAAGGGATAAAAAAGATTAAAATTATATATTTTCTCATTTTGACAACATAATTATTGTAGGTAAAATTAAACCAATAATAATAAGCCATTCAACCAATTTTGAGTTTTTACCAAAGTATTTACGACCTTTCTCACTCAATATTTTCATAGACGCAATATACATTAAAACATTCTGAAATGCATGTTACAACTGCAAATAGCACTAGTGCTTTTAAAATACATTATACTTTCTTCTTACAAAAAAATGAGTGCTTGTTTTTACTGACCTAAGTTATTTATGTTGTAATGTTTTTTAAAATATTTCTCCAATGTAGTCGATAATGCTTCTCCAAAATTATTCCATTGAATAGAGTTCTCTCTAATGTCTGGAAGAGGTAGTTCAATTTGTATAGAACTTATTTTACTCCCCGTTTCAGCAGATCCATATTTAGAGGTATTGTACCCACCGCTAAAATACCTCATTCCTTCTGGACTTGGGTCATTTATACTTGGTAAACACGGATATCCTAAATTATCAAGAATGTTTCCAAAACTATTATCTCCCCTTAACACTTGAGTAAAATTTTCTGAAGAAATTTCTGTTAATTTATTGATACTACTTTTGCTCTGGTAGGTACCATTGTTAAGTTCATCATCAGTTTTGTCTAATTCATTTCCTGATAACAAATAGCCAAGCCAAATTCTTAAATCATAAAATCCATCTGGATTTACTCCATGTCCATGAATATCTAAATAAAGACCATAAGAATACTTTTCTAATATTTTATTTTTTGCTGAATTTATATAATGATGGTATTCATCCCATGCTCTTTTTGCAAAAACATTTCCTTGAGTAGCTTCGTTGACTTCTCTGTTTGCATCCATCTTTTTTCTATCAAGATTGTTAATTATAACATGTGGACGAGAACCAAAATTTGATTTAAGGACATTCATAACAGCTTTTGAAAGTTCTTTGGTGTTTTTATCTGTAGCCATTGTACCAGCTGTCCTATCTGGAATTTCTAGTGGCATCATTGCTCCGCCATGAGGAGCAGCAATTATTAATGGAAGATTTCCTGAATAATACTCTATATAATTATTTACACCAGAATATTTTTGATCTGCAATATATGGGCCATCACTTCCTAATTCAGGAAACTTATTATCTTCAACTTCAATAAGTATTTCTTTATCTTCGCATGAAATAAATAACAAAGAAGTAAACAATAAATAAATAAAGTGTCTAAAAATTAGATTGACTTTCAAAATTTAAAATTTTATTGTATTAATACAGTATAAGCAATAATTTGATTATTCTACCTCAACAATCATTTCAATCTCTACAGCAATATTAGAAGGAAGGGAGCCCATTCCTACGGCAGCCCTAGCATGTTTTCCCCTTTGACCAAAAACTTCAACCATAAGATCTGAATATCCATTAATAACCTTTGGATGGTCTGTAAATTCTGATGTAGAGTTAACCATGCCTAATACCTTTACAATTCTCTTAACTCTTCTCAAATCACCTAAAGTTGATTTAAGAACGGATAATTGATTAATTCCTGTGAGGCGCGCAGCTTCATATCCTTGTTCAATAGTTAAATCATCTCCTACTTTTCCATTTATATAGTTTCCATCATCTTTTAATGGTCCTTTGCCAGAAAGAAAAAGCAAATTTCCTGTACGTACAACGTTCACATAGTTGGCTACTGGACTAGATGGGTTAGACAGTTTAATACCCAGTTCTTCTAATTTTGATTCTGGATCATAATTTTTATCCACAGAATTAAAATTACAACTTAATAGTTGAAAGGAAATAAAAAGTAAAATTATTTTATTCATTTATTTAAAATTTAAGTTGCGTTTGAAAGAATTTCTTTAACTCTTTTAGCGACAATACGTTCCTGTCCAGGAACCATCATCCAAGTTGTAATCCCCATAGTTTTACTATCTCCAACTGTTTGAATTGAAGGATGTCCTTCACGTAATTGCTTACGAACTTCATCAGGGGATATTTTTACTAATTTCTGATTCCATTTTATTCGTAAACTAGGAACATGGTTAGCGTGTTTAGGGACATGGATCTCAGATTTTACTCCATTAATAGAAGTAGCACTATCACTAATCAATTGTATTTGTGATTCCCACATTTTCCATTCGCTTTTATGATCTTTTTTTAAATACATTTCAAGTGCAGCGAGCATACCAAGCACCTCTTCCTTATTAACTTTCATTCCACGACCTATAGTTTCGCCTCTAGGTGGTGTATGTAATCTAGCAGCTTCAATATATTTTCGCTTACCTAATAAAAGTCCTGCACTTTGTGGTCCACGAAGTCCCTTTCCTCCAGAAAAGGCAACCAAATCAAATCCCATTTTAGTAAACCTAAACAAATTTTCTACTGGAGGAACATCTGCTGCACAATCGTTAAAAGTTGGTATGTTATGTTTTTTTCCCAAGGCAACAAATTCCTCCCATTTTATATCACCCTGTTCTGTATTTGCATTTAAGAACCAAAGCATTACTGTTTTATTGGTAATTGCTTTTTCAAGTTGCTTAGCAGTTTTAACTTTTACGAGTTTTGCGCCAACATTAGTAAGTGCCTGGGCATATCCAATAGTATGTGATTCTTGTAAAATGACTTCATTTTTTAAACCATCAGTATTAGGAAGTTGTTTTACTTTTTTCGTATCCATTCCACACATTACTCCAGCCATTCCAATGCTCATAGCTCCAAATGCTCCAGAAGATACTGTTGCATATTCACAATTTAATAATTCAGCAATTCTCTCCCCTACTTTATCCTGCAATTCATCTAAATTTACATATTCAGATGCCCCATAGCTAATAGCTTCTATTACTTCTTTTGGCATTAATGATCCTGTCATAGAGGTATATGTTCCAGCAGCATTAATAAATGTTCTAAGTCCTAATTCTTTAAAAAAATCTCTACGAACATTTGATACAACAGCTGCTGTTCCAGGGTTAGCTGATAGTGTATTAGATCCTAATAATGCACCAACAAAAGGAAGTGATGCTAAGGTGTGAATTACTTTTCTTCTAGATGCCATAATATTTTATTTTTTAATTAACTGCCGCAATACAATCCATTTCAACTAAAGAATTTCCTGGTACTCCTCCATATGTAGCAACAGTTGTTCTTACAGGCGGTTTTGAACCAAATTTCCCTCTATAAACTTTATTCATGCCTTTATAATCTGCTAAATCTGCTAAATAAACATTAACTTTTAAAACCTGTTCCATAGAAGAACCATTTCGCTCTAATTCTTTCTGTAATTCCTTAAGGACATGATCAGTATGAGCTTCAATATCACCTTCAAAATGAGCTCCTTTTCCAGCAACATAAAGAGTATTTCCGTGTCTTACACCTCCAGAAAAAAGTGGAATATCTTGATCCTTAATAATTTCCCCTACTACTTTTTTTGATGGATTTCCTTGTGAAGCATTTACTGTACCTATACCAAAAAGGGCTGCACTTGACATAAACATTTTCTTTAATATAGATCTTCTTTGTTCGTTACTTTTCATAATTTATTTTTTTGTTGTTGTTATTATTTTACCACATTCTTTTCTTAATTAATTCTTTGATTTGTTCCTTTCGAACAGGAAGTTTATCAATATGGTCTCTAATCCATTTTGAAAAATCCTTTTCTATTTCTTCTGACCATTTATTATCAATTTGTCCTGGAGTATATTTTCCTTCTTTTAAACGAGTAATTCCAAACATATCTCTCAATCTTACAACTTCAGAAGTTATAACTACTTTTTCTGCTAAATACGCAGGAATAAAAATAACTCCCTCCCTTTTTGCAAGAACTATATCTCCAGGTAAAACAGTTGCAGATCCAATTCTTATTACATCATTTATGCTTAAAAGCATAACTTCTGTTAAAAATGAGGGGTGCCAACCCCTAACAAAGGCATTGAAACCCTCAATTTGTGAAAGTCCCTCCATATCCCTGCTAGAAGCATCAAAGACAACTCCAGTTTTTGTTTTGGCATATATGGAATTTCCTAAGTTATCGCCTATCAATGTGCCATCAACAATTTTCCCAAAACTATCTGCAACATATACATCATTCTCTACAAGTCTATCAATTGGCCATGAATTAGTATTACCTATTTCTCCTTCTTTAAGTCCTTTGTTTTTTATTTGCTCTGATACATCAGGGCGATTTGGCAAATACTGAACTGTTAGAGCTCTACCTACTATAGTAACATCATCATGTAATGGTTCCCATCCACCCTCAAATTGATTATGAAAGCCTTCATTTCTTAAAACCCCCCAAGCTTCTTCAATGGATACTTTTTCCATTCGTTCTAATATCCCTTTTGAAACTTTGGGTCTTCCATCTTCAAAACGTTCACCATGCCATTTATTTGTTAAAAATTCAATTTCAGATGAACTAAGCCCCTGAGCACTTATATGGGGAGAAATCATCCAAAAAAGTAAAAAAAGATAGCTTATAATTCTAATTTTATTCATTTAGATAAATTATTTATTAATATTTTTTTCTGGGTCTCTGTCTCTCCACCATGTAGCAAGAGATGAACCTGATATATTCATCCAAGGGCCAAATATAGCTGGTGCAAGTCCAACGGTTGATATTTTCCCCATCTCTAAAGCAATACCAGAGGCTAATCCTCCATTTTGCATTCCTACTTCCAAAGCTATTGTCCTACAGTCTTGCTCTTTCATGTTAAGTAAACGACATCCCCAGTAGCCAAGTAAATATCCCATTAAATTATGAATTATTGCAGCAATAATCAATAATATTCCAATAGTTAATAGATCGTCTCTACCTGCTGCTGTTATTATCATAATAATCAAGGCGATACCCCCCATAGATATAATAGGCATTGTTTTGTCCAGCCATTTTGCCTTACCATGGAAAAAATGATTAAAAATTAGTCCAAGTGCAATTGGCAATATCACTATTTTAACAATACTGATCATCATTGAAATAAAATCAATTGGCACGAAAGAACCTGCAAGATATTTCATTAATATAGGAGTCATGAAAGGAGCAATTAAGGTTGCAACAGCAGTAAGTGTAACAGATAAGGCAATATTTGCTTTTGCTAAATACGCCATTACATTTGATGCCAGACCACTTGGAGAAGAGCCAATTAAAACAACTCCAGCAGCAATTTCAGGGGGAAAATTAAAAAGTGTAGCAAGTGTAAATCCTAATACAGGCATGATACTAAATTGACAAATTAATCCTACAACTACACCCTTTGGCATTTTAACAACTCCATAAAAATCATTAAAGCTCATAGCTGTTCCCATTCCAAACATGATAATTTGTAGCAATGGAACAATTAATTTTTTTAACTGAAAATCTCCAACTTGGATAAATGATTGAGGATAATACATTGAAAGGCTAACTGCAGCGAAAATCAATACTGTAAAAGACAGTCCTTTAAAGCGATTCGTTCCTCTTATTCCCAATGCAAGAAACAAAAAAAACAAAACCATAGATGGACCCATTTGAGAGCCTTGTCCGATAAAAAAAAGATATATAGTAATTAAAAAGAAAAATATAGATAATACAAGTAAAGTTTTTGTTATTCTGCTCATAAATTTATTTTTTTCTCCATTCATTACTTGCAAGTCCATTTAGGTCATAGACTATTTTGCCTGCTTTTATTGTCAATTCACATTCTAATAAATTATTTCCTTTCATTCTTTTTCCTTGTGTATCAATAAAACCAAAATCCCCCTTTCTTAAATTCAACAATGTTATATCTGCCTCAGCTCCTACACTTAAATGTCCAAGATCAGTTCTTTTTATGTATTTAGCAGGGTTCCAAGTAGTTGACTTAATTATTTCATCAATCTCAATTCCCATATTTAAAAATTTTGACATCACATTTACAATGTTTTTCATCCCTCCATTCATACTTCCAGTATGAAGATCTGTACTTATAGAGTTTGGTTTTAACCCTTGTTTAATTGCAGGGATTGCCTGTTCAAATAAAAAACTTCCTCCACCATGACCAACATCAAAAACAATTCCTTTTCGTTGAGCTTCAAGAACATATTCTCTTAATTTTCCATTTTTATCTACAATTGGTGTTCTGCCCCTAACATGAGCATATGCGTGAGTAAAGATATCTCCAGGTCTCAATTTTTCCAATAGTAATTTATCTAATGGTAACTCTGGATCACTGCCCCCAAAATCGATCATTACAGGTACATTAGCTAATCTTCCTGCTTCTACAACTCTATCTACAGGAATCCAATTATATCCATTAAAGTGAGCTAATTTTATTCCAACTATTTCATTAGGAAATTTATTAACAGTTTCTACTGTTTTGCTAGGTTCCATATCACTAAGATTTTGTTCTACAGCACCTCCTTTCATTCCTGAACCTATAATATTAAGAAATGACAACACTCTTGTTTTAGATCTATCAATGATCTGTTCTTTAAAAGTTTTAAAATTTCGCCAGCCAGCTCCTCCAACATCAACAATTGTAGTCACCCCAGACCTAAATGAAAAACCATCTGGTGGAAGAGCATCAAAACTATTGCTTAAATAATTGTTTGGTTCTGTTCCATGAAAATTATGACTATGAATGTCGATTAATCCAGGGCTTACATATAGTCCATTCGCGTCAATAATTATAAGCGCTGAATTTATGGAGATATTTTTTTGGATTAAAGCAATCTTGTTATCAACAATGGCAATATCTATAATCTTATTTAGATTATTTTTTGCATCAATAACATGTCCATTTTTTATCAAAATATCATAGACTTGAGTGTATGATTTTAATTGGAAAAGGGAAAATCCAACGATACATATTATTAGCTTTATTTTTTTCATTTATTTAAAGTTTCCTTAAATCTATTATTTGTTTTTCTAAATTTTTCAACTTCTTCAAAAGTAATAGGACTTGAATTATTACCAAAATTAGTCCTAATATAAGTCAAAACATCAGCTATCTCTTCATCAGTCAAAAATGAATGTTGCGGCATAAATCCATCAAAAGTCTCTCCATTTACTTCTATCGTTCCATCCACTCCATTTATAGTGAGATGAACTAGCCTTTCCTTATCACCATTTACCCAATCCGTTGCAATCAATGATGGAAATCTACCAGAATCTCCCTTTCCATCGGATTGATGACAAGCAATGCAAAATTGATTATAAATATGTTGACCTGCTTTAGAAGTTTCCAAAACGATCCTATCATTAATAATGTCAGGGGTTCTTATGTGGGTCATCTTTTTTCTTTCCTCCATATGTGCTAATTCTTCATCTCCAAAATTTTTGCGTTCACCCTCAAATTCTACTCGCCATATTCTTCCCGTTACAGTTTCTCCAATATACATAGAGCCATCTGGAGAAAAAGCAATACTCATAGGTCTGTATACAGCATCCTTAACACTAACTATTGGGTCAACCTTAGCGAAACCATCTGCAAAAACTTCATATTCACCACTTGGTTTACCATCTTTGAATGGAACAAACCCAACAAAGTATCCAGACTGAGGATATGGAGTTCGATTTGTTGATCCATGAAAGGCAATAAATGCTCCATTTTTATATCTTTCAGGAAAATGCTTTCCATTATAAAAAACTAAGTCATTAGGTGCCCAATGTCCAGGGAATCCAATAATTGGATCTTTATATTGGTCACAACGACCAATAATATTTCCATCTCCACCATATTCTGGAGCAAGAACTTTTTTACCCTGAATTTGATCATAATAGCAATATGGCCATCCAAAATGATCGCCTTTTTCAATTCTAACAAACTCTTCTGATGGCAGAAGTGCACTATTCCACTTATTAATTTTATTTGGCCATAATCTAGTCAAATCATCTCTTCCATGTACTACTGAATAGAGATGTTTATCTTCTGTATTCCATTCTAATGCTACTATACTTCTTAGACCGCTAGCATAAAGTTCTCCGTCTTTTTGAGTTTGCCCTATTTTTTCCGCATCAAAACGCCATATTCCAGCATGATCTTTTAAAATTGGGCATGGGTCCTCACCTGGAATCATTGGAGTTCGTTTAGGATTTTGACAAGCATTGTTGGGAGATCCAAAGGGAATATAAATATATCCTTTATCATCAATTGCAATAGGCTTACCCATGTGTTCGTGAGATCCATGAGCATGATCATCATAAAAAATAATTTCTGGATCTCCGGTAGGAACTAATTTATCTGGATCTAATTTATATCTATAAACTGTCAGTTCAGAACTAAAATAAAGATAGTCTTTATATATTGCGATTCCAGTAGAGTAACTACCTCTTTGAGTCATGTGATAACTGCCAAATTTTATCAATGAATCCATAACTCCATCTTTATTAGCATCCCTTATGGCAGCAATTGCTCCATCTTCTCCTTGCCTTCTTAGTTTGACATATAAATCTCCTTTATCATTTACTATCATATGTCTAACTTTTTCCTCAATTCCATCCACATAAACAGTAGAAACAAAACCCTTAGGTAAAAAAAGCCCTCCAGGATCTTCAACTTTATTACACTGAATGAAACTCAAAAATATAATAACAGCTAAACTCCGAAAAAATGTAAATTTTAAATTTTGCTTCATCTTCTGTTTCATAATATAAACATTATTCTAGTTCTTTACTCAAATATTAATTTTCCAAAAAATTCTGGTCTGTGAAAATCAGGATTAGATGTTTCAACTGGATTCCATGTTAGATAATGTGGTTTTTGAGTTTCATCTCCACATTTATAAAAATTTGCATTTGCTCTTAATTTTGTAAAACTAAAATTTTCATTATTAATAAAAATAGATGAAGGAATTAAAATCACCATTTCCCAATTAAAATTTCCTGATCTTTCATCAAATATCTGATTTCCTAAAGTAGACCAAACCTTTATTTTATCTGAAATTAAATTCTTATCAATAAATGTTCTTTTTTGTCTATTAGGACCATATGCTAAATGAGTTGTTCCAATACAATTAAACTCAAAATTATAATAGTTTCCATCCCTATTTGGATCAATAAAAAATTCTACACAACTGTCTTTATGTGTAGCACTATTTGGAGAAGAGCGTTTTGCAAGAATATGATTTTCATTTACATAAAATTTCAATAACAATAAGCTATCGATATGTGCAATTCTAAAATCAACTTTTGGCTGATAGGGGAATTTTTTCCATCCAACTAAATCTATAGAATGCAAATCTGTTTCCTTTTCAAGAGCCTTTGAGATAGTTTTAAAATTCAAAGTCTCACTTATTATAGTTTTATTTACCTTAAGAGTTTTTATGTTAGATTCCATTTTTATGGAATCAATAAAAAGTATTGATAAGAAGATACCTATAATATATGTTTTCATATTTACATAAATTTATTTAATTTAATTAAAATTATGGTGAAGAAGCGATCTTACAAGATTTTAGTTTTATTTTTTATAAACATTGCTCTGATATCATGTTCCGAAGAGGAAATCCTTTATCAAGCTGTTGATTATGTTTTTGTTGGAGATTATACTACTGGGTTGGAGGGACCTGCAGTAGACCTAAATGGAAATTTATATTTTGTAAATCCATTGCATAGTGGTTCAATCGGTAAAATAGATACTAATGGAAATTTCTCTCTTTTTATAGATCATCTTCCAAATGGAAGTACTGCAAATGGCATTCGCTTTGGAAAGAATGAGAAAATGTTCCTAGCAGACTATACTGGACACAATGTACTAACAATTGATTTAAGAACTAAACAGATATCTATCTATGCCCATGACTCATTACTAAATCAGCCTAATGATCTAGCTATTTGTTGCGATGACAGGCTTTTTGCGTCTGATCCAAGTTGGAAAAATAGTACTGGAAATATATGGAAAGTAGAGTCTGGGAAATTTCATCTTTTGTCTGAAAATATGGGCACAACTAACGGAATAGAAGTTAGTCCAGATGAAAAAACATTATATGTTAATGAAAGTGTACAAAGAAATGTCTGGGCATTTGATTTGGATTCAATTGGAAACATTTCAAACAAAAGACTGTTTTACAAATTTGAAGATTTTGGAATGGATGGCATGCGTTGTGATCGTGATGGAAATTTATATATTACAAGGTATGGAAAAGGTACTGTAGTTAAACTTTCTAATGAAGGTAAATTTTTGAAAGAGATAATGCTGAAAGGTAAAAACCCATCAAACATTGCTTTTGGAGGATCAGATGGGAAAATTGTATATGTTACTCTTCAGGACAGGAGTTATATAGAAAAATTCAAAGTTGAAATTCCAGGTCGTGCTTTCAAAAAGAAATGAAATAGCTTGGGTCTTTTACTCAAAAATAGTCAATGATTTGGTTATTTTTTCTAAAGTTTTTTCATAACTATTTTTTTATAATTTTAATTTAAAACGTTTTTTTTCTAACCAACCAGTAAAAACAACTACTAGAAGAGCAAAAGCAAAAGACATTAATAGGCCTATTTGATTGTTAATTAAAATTTCTGGGATTCTTATCTCCGTAATAGTTCTAAGTGGGTAAATAAAGTATGGTATCATGTAACAGGTTAAGGTAGCAGTTCCAGCTGGAGCAATTATTTTAGCCCAATTCGTGTGTTTTTTCTGATCTGCAATGTAGTATAACAATGCAAATATTAAAAAACCTATTCCTGTACAAATTGCCAGCCATGATGGCGTTCCTTGTATTTTAGAAATACCCCAAATCGGTCTAGTTGCTAATCCAAAAATTAAATTAATAATTCCTAAAATAATCAAACTAAAATAGCTCCATTTAATAGCTGTTTTTTGAAATCTTTTAAATATTAATGTGGCAACAATTCCAGCTGTAGTAAATGCAGGGATAGTACCAGTTAATATTGTTGAAAAATATCTAGAAAACCCTGTAAATTCTATGGACATTTCCGAATGATTTAACATAGATAATGATATCAACAACAACCATAATAAAGACATGATTAACAACGAACCTTTTGAAAAAACATAAACCAGTGAATTTAATAGGTATGCCCAGCCAATAAGACCCAAAATCCCCCACCATTGTGTTGTCATCCAAACAGAACCATTTTCACCTCCTTTATATATATAAGCTAAAAAAATTAGAATAATAAAACCTAAAAACTGTATATAAGGGTGCCAATAAGATTTGATAGGACTTTTTTTCCAATTTGTCCAGATTAACACAACAGCCAAAGCCATTAATAATGTCCAGTAGGTTTTTCCTATAAAAATACTTTCATCATGTGCAGTTTCATAATTCACCATATAAACTCCAATTATCAATAGAGATATCGATCTAATTATAATATGTTTAGAAATAGAAATATCGGAATGGCCTTTATCTATTCTATTTTTAATAGCTAAGGGTATGCTTAAACCAACAATAAATAAAAATAATGGGAAAATAATATCAGAAAACCCTAAATAGTCTTCAACAGCATTGGCGTGTTTCAGCCATTTTGGAACATTTGTTAAGGTCCAAAAATCATTGACCCAAACCATCAGAACCATAGTAATAGCTCTTAAAATATCAATTGATACAAATCTCATTGAATTAATGTTCTTATAAGTCGCTAATTCACAAGGGTATTTAGTTTTATGTGTTTATTGATATGTGAACTAATTCTTATATTTTAAATTATTTTTTTTTCTTGGTAGTTTTTCATCACGCTGTGATGTTTTCCAAATGAAATAAGCAATTATAGTGGCCGCTTGCTTAAGGTCGTTCTCAACAATATGGTCATAATTATCCATATTTGAATGATGAGTTTTGGTAGAATATGCAATAGGATCCTGAATGAATTGAAATCCAGGTATTCCAATCATATCAAAGGCTAAGTGATCAGTTCCTCCAGTATTACTTATACTAAGTGTTGAAGCTTCCATGTCTCTAAAAGAACTTAACCACTCTCTAAAAATAGGAGACACTTCATTATTGCCTTGCAAGTAAACACCACGAATTTTACCTGTACCATTATCCAAATTGTAATATGCAGATACTTTTTTTTGGTCAGATTTTAATGCTTTTGCTCTAAAACCATCTATTTCCGCAAAATTTTCTGCAACATAAGCTCTGGAACCAAATAGCCCTTGCTCCTCACCAGTCCATAAGGCAATTCTTAATGTTCTTCTAGGTCTTATGCCACTTTCTTTTATAGTTTCAAGCAGTATTCTAGCTGCTTCCATCATAACGGCCGATCCTGAACCATTATCTGTAGCGCCAGTTCCAGTATGCCAAGAATCAAAATGAGCACCAAACATAACAACTTCATCTTTAAGATCAGTTCCTGGAATTTCAGCAATAATATTGTGCTCCATACCATCAGGATTAGTGTAATTTGATTTAAAATCTATACTAAGATTTACTGGCATTCCTTTTTGAGCAATTCTAAAGACTCTATTGTAATGTTCCATTGCTAAAGTAACTTGCGGCACTATATATTTGTCGTTATCTCTAACACTTCCATTGGCAGTTCTAGCTCCAGAAACAAAAACAGTGCCCAATTCACCTTTATAACTTCTGTCAAGAACAGCAATAGGCCTTTCTTCTTCTAACATGTTCCAAATATCTTTTCTAAGAGAATTACCTGAGTTGTTTCTATACCTTCTTGATCTAGGAGTCGGAGTATTCGCGTTTGCTAATTCAAGAAGACTTTTATTGTCATGTCTATTAGCAGAAGCTTTAAATTCTTCATTAATATGAAGCATACTATCAATTAAAATAAACTTGCCTGAAAGTTGTCCTCTATATTTTTCAATATCATTTTTATCCTTTATATCCAAATAAACTACTTCTCCTTCACCACTTGCAGAAGAAGACCAAGCTTTTGGATAGGCAATAATTGGCCAATAATTAGGAGTATTTACATGCATTTCAAAATGTGTCATTTCCCATCCTCTTCCAAAAGGGCCCCATTCTTGAAGATGTACATTATTCATTCCCCAGCTATTTAATTCTTCTACTACCCATTTAGTAGCATTATCTAACCCTGGAGATCCCGTAAGTCTTGGACCATTATAATCAGTTATCCAATGAGCAATTTCCATAACATTGCTTTTTTCCATGCCATGTTTTTTAATAATATCAATAACATCTGTTGTTTTTGATTCTTGAGATTGTATTGATAAGGAAAAGGTTAATAATAGTAGTAATAAAAAAAACTTTTTCATAATTAACAAATTTTTAATTAATTGAAGTTAGTTATTAATTGTAAATTTGTAATAACAATCAGTATTATTTAATAACACTAATTATTTCAAATGCAAAAAATAATTATTTTTATGATAATAATCATACTATCTTCTTGTAAGACAGACAATGATTATGTAAATTTTAAAGGAACAGTGACAAACCCAAATTCAGATTCATTATTGATAAGTTCCTCTAAATACAAAAAAACTATAAGGTTAAGTAAAGACAATACATTTAGTGATACATTAAAGTTAAATGCCGGAAAATTTATGGTTTTTGATGGTAAAATAGCTGTTATGATTTATTTAAAAAATGGCTATGACATTGAGATGAATGTTAAGTCTAACATTATAGATTCAAATAGTAATAAGATTTCAAATTTTAGAGAATCTATAAATTTTAAGGGTAAAGGATCAGACATAAACAATTTTTTATTTGAATATAACTTAAGGCAATCTGAATCTGGAATGAATCTCTATGATCAAATGATGTCATTAGATTCTATAGGTATTAATACTGCACTTGATTCAATCAACAAAACATATATTAAGGAAGTATCAGAATTAACAAATGATAATCATTTTCTTGAAATAGAAACAATAAATAGAGATAATTTTAAAAAAAGTTACATCAGTTTCTGGACTACAAAACAAGAAATTTCAAAACATAATGGGAAAAAGTCCCCCTACTTCAATTACGAAAATTTAAAAGGAGGAACAACTTCAATTGATGATTTAAAAGGTAAATATTTGTATATAGATATCTGGGCAACATGGTGTGGACCTTGCAAAGATGAATTTCCTTCATTTAGAAAGCTAGAAAAAAAATATCATGGAATAGATTATTTAGATTTTGTAAGTATTTCAATAGATAATATAAAGGATAGAGATAAATGGATAGAAATGGTTAATAATGAGGGATTATCTGGTACCCATTTATTAGCAGATAAAGATTGGAAATCTCAATACGTTATTGATAATATGATTGACAAGTCTGGAATACCTAGATATATTATTGTGGATCCTAAAGGATATATAGTTAATTCAAATGCTCCCAGACCAAGTCAAGAAAAAAAATTATATAATATAATTGACAATCTAGAACAGAATATGAACTAACAATAACGCTATCAATAGTAATTTTTAAACCCAACTCCCCTACTCATATAATATCGGTTTTCAATTTAAGAAATGTCTAATTAATTAAAAGAAGAAGATATGTTTATTGTAAAAATCAATAAAATTTAAATTGAAAAATCCTCCAATTAAAAAAGGTTCTGTTTTAAGTATAACTCTATTAATACTTTCAGGAGAGTTAATCTATTTATTACCATACGTTTTACCTAGAATATTTAGACCTACATTTTTGGAAGTATTCAATTTAAATAATCTTCAATTAGGAAGTTTATTTTCAGTATATGGAATTATAGCTTTGTTATCCTATGTATATGGAGGTGTAATTTCAGACAAATTTCAACCAAAGAAATTGATGTCATATTCCCTTTTTTTTACATCTTTTGGAGGCTTAGTTTTAGCATCTTACCCTTCTTATTTTGTTTTGCAAATTTTATATGGCTACTGGGGATTTACAACTGTATTTTTATTTTGGGGAGCGATGATAAAAGCAACTCGTGTTTGGGGAGGAACTGATAATCAGGGTCAAGCATTTGGATTTCTAGATGGTGGACGAGGATTAGTTGCTGCATCAATGGGAAGTTTAGGTATTTTAATTTTTTCTATTTTTTTGACTAATGACATTGAATTAACCAGCTTAACTGAGCGTAAAGAAGCATTTAGATATGTCATTTTATTCTCATCATTTATGATATTTTTGACAGGATTATGGGTGCTCTTTTTTATGGATTCAAATCAAAAAGATCAAAAAAATAATGTTATACCTTCAAATACATTCTCTAATATTAAAACTGTATTAAAAATTCAATCAGTATGGCTTATAATGATTATTATATTTTCTGCATACATAGGATATAGGGTGACAGATATTTATTCTTTATATGCTTCTGATGTGATGTTTTTTAATCAGATTGAAGCTGCAAATGTCAGTTCATTACAACTATATCTTCGTCCATTAGTCTGTATACTAATAGCCATGTTAGCGGACAAATCAAGTTATATTTATTTTATTATTTTCGGTTTTGTTACAATGTTAATTGGATCGACAATCTTTGCATTTGGAATTGTTCAATTAAATATGAATTTTGTTTTTTACTTGTCTTTAATTATTGTTGCTACTGGAACATATGCTATTCGTGCGTTATATTTTTCTATTATGCAGGAAGGACGTATTCCTCTAGTATTGACAGGTACTGCTGTTGGTTTGATTTCTGTCGTAGGTTATACTCCTGATATTTTTGCACCCCCAATTTTCGGTTATTTTTTAGACAAATACCCTGGCTTACTTGGTCATCAATACGTGTTCACCATTTTAGTTCTATTTTCCATTTTAGGCTTGTTAGCCTCAATTAAGTTTGCCTACTTAAAAAAAGAAGAGTTAAAACATTAAATATTCCAGTAATTATTTCAAAAACAAGATCTTTCCTTCATTTTTTTAATGGCTTGTAAGATGTTTCTTTTAAATAAATCTTGTATGGTTTTTTACACCTACCATAGTCCCAAAACAACCTAAAATCAAAGACAATTAGAATTCCTATATTTATTATAATTAAATGAATGAAAATATTTAAAAGCTTAATTTTGATTATTCTTTTTTTAAGCTCTTGTAATCAAGAACTTAAAAAGCCTAATATTATATTCATTTACACAGATGATCAAAGATTTGACACCGTTGGAGTCATAGGGAATAATCAAGTATACACTCCTAATTTAGATAAGTTAGCCTTTAATGGAGCTGTTTTTTCAAACACCTATAATATGGGAGCTTGGCATGGCGCTATATGTGTTGCATCAAGAGCTATGATGATTTCAGGCAAATCAGTATGGAGAGCAAAAGAAGAAATTAATTATTGGAAAAAAAATGATTCTATAACCCTTTCTAATACTTGGCCTATGATATTGAAAAGAAATGGTTATAAAACATATATGACAGGTAAATGGCATATAGAAGCACCAGTCGAAAAAGTTTTTGATGTAGTAAAAAATATAAGACCAGGAATGCCAGACGATAATAGACATATTTTTGCCAAAAAATTAATTGAATGGAAGGAAGAATCTGGAGATTTAACTGAATTAGAAAATTTTACACCACCCGGATACGGAAGACCAATTGATGAGAAAGATCAATCATGGAGTTCTTATGACACAGTATTTGGTGGCTATTGGGATGGGGGTAAACATTGGAGTGAAGTTCTAGCAGATGACGCTATTGAATTTCTAAAGGATGCTAATAGTCAAGAGGATCCTTTCTTTATGTATTTAGCATTTAATGCACCACATGATCCAAGGCAAGCACCAAAAAAATTTATTGATTTATACCCTTTAAGTAGTATAAACTTACCAAAGAATTATTCTACACAACACCCCTATATGAATGAAATAGGAAACAGACCTGGTCTTCGTGACGAAGCGCTTGCACCTTATCCAAGATCTGAATATGCTGTGAAGAAACATATTCAAGAGTATTATGCAGTAATAAGTCATTTAGATGAACAAGTGGGGAAAATAATTGATCAACTTGAAAATGAAAAAATGTTAGATAACACATATGTTATTTTTACATCTGATCATGGTCTTGCAGTTGGTCAACATGGATTGATTGGTAAACAAAGTTTATATGATCACAGCATAAGAGTTCCTATGATAATTTCCGGCCCAGAAATAGAGAAAGGTAAAAAAATTAGCCATGATATTTATCTTCAAGATATTGTTCCTACAACTCTCGATTTAGCAGGCATAGAGATTCCTGAAAAGATAGATTTTAAAAGTTTTTATAGCTTAATCAAGGGTAGTAAAAATAAGAGTTTATATGATGGAATCTATGGAACTTTTGGATGTTGTCAAGGCAATTATATAGATTATCAAAGAATGATAAGAAAAGAAGGGTTTAAGCTCATGTTGTTTCCTAAAAATAAGAGAATGGAACTTTATGATCTAATCAATGATCCATACGAAATGTATAACCTTGCTAATAAATTAGAGTATAAAGAAAAAGTAAAGAATCTTTTTAAGGATTTAACTTTTTTACAAAAAGAGGTTGGGGATACTTTAAACTTAAAACGAATCTTTACTCTCCAGTAATAAGTAGTCGAAGCATCAAATACTCCCATTATTAGCAGCTACAATCAAACTTTAATTTATAAAATCTGTTATATTATGAGGGTCAATTCCCCAAATAAGTGGTAATAAAAAATAAACCATTAATGTTAAAAAAAATATTGAAAATAAATTCATCCATATTCCGCTCTTAACCATATCAGGAATTCTTAGATAACCTGAGCCAAAAACAACCGCATTAGGAGGTGTGGCAACAGGTAACATAAAGGCACAAGATGCTGCTACAGTTGCGCCCACCATCAACATAAAAGGATGCACATCTATGACTAAAGATAAAGGTGCGAGGATGGGTAAAATCATAGCAGTTGTTGCAAGGTTGGAAGTGATTTCAGTTAAGAAATTTACCAGAGTAATTAAAAATAAAAGTAAGATAAAAAGAGATGCACCTTCCAATAAAGTCATTTGTCCCCCAATCCATTCTGCCAAACCACTTGTTGTAAATCCTTGTGCTAATGCTAAACCTCCTCCAAAAAGTAAAAGAATTCCCCAAGGTAATTTAACTGCTTCTTTCCAATTAATGAGTTTTCGGCTTTTCTCCTTAGATGCAGGTAAAATAAATAATATTATTCCTGAAATAACTGCAATAATTGTATCGTCTATATTAGGTATTATTTTTACTAATCCGTATTGAATACCGTCTATTTGAATGGACCTTGTTATCCATGCTACTGCAGTTAAAATAAACACTACTAAAACCATTTTTTCTTCATAAGATATTTTACCTAATGATTTTAATTGTTTATTAATTTCAGCTTTTCCACCTGGAAAATCTTTTTGTTTAAATGAAAAAGCAAATTCAGTTAAATATTTCCAACAGATAACTAAAAGAATTAATGAAATAGGTAGGCCAAACATTAACCATTTTGAAAAAGTAATTTCTACTCCATAGGTTTCTTGAACTATTCCAGCTAATACTAAATTAGGTGGTGTACCTATTAATGTTGCTATTCCCCCTATTGATGCGCTGTATGCAATAGCTAACATTAATGCTTTTCCAAAGGTTTTATTTTCATTTTCAATTGTATTTGGATTATCAATTAGTTGGCTAATGATGGCCATACCAATTGGAAGCATCATCACTGAGGTTGCTGTATTTGAAATCCACATGGAAAGAAATGCGGTAGCTATCATAAATCCTAAAATGATACTTTTTACATTAGTACCAATGAATTGGATAATATTTAATGCTATCCTTTTGTGTAAATTCCAACGCTGTATAGCGATTGCCAATATAAAACCACCTATATATAAGAAAATATAACGATGACCAAATGAAGCTGTGGTCTCTGCCAATCCCAGTCCACCAGTCAATGGGAATAAAACAATTGGCAACAAAGAGGTTATTGCAATGGGAACAGCTTCAGTAATCCACCAAACAGCTACCCAAAGTGTAGAAGCTAAGATGGCATTTGCTTCTTTACTCAATCCTTCTGGATGAAACCACAAAAGTGTGATTAAAAAAAGGGCTGGACCCAATATTAATCCTATTTTCTTTGCTTTCACTATTTATTAGTTATTTTATTGATTTATCTACAAATTCCTTTAAATATTTAGAATTTGAAGATGAAATGAAAGATAAATAAAATTTCTCACCTTTCTCGTCTGTTTTAAACAACCTTTTTGGAATATCTTTTAATGATTTTCCTGTAAGAGATTTGGTTATTATTAATGAAATTAAATAAGATCCAACAGATGAAGGATGCTTATTGTCAAAATAAAGATCAATATTTGAATTATCTTTTCTAATAGCATCCCATATTGGTCCAACAGGGAAAACTTTAACATTAAAATCATTGGCTAGTTTAATATATTCTTTAGAGATAATTTTTTGCATTGAAGGATTGTCTTTGTAAGACCAAGTAATCATAAAAATAGGTTCAGCACCTTTTAAACGTACAAGATCAATAAATTTTTTCCCATATTCTCTAAATTTCTCAGGAGCATCTATTGTTCTTAGGCTATGATCACTTAATACTACATAATCCCAATTATTTTCGTCAATTTTTTTTCTAGTTAGTGAACCTTTTTCTCCTTTCCAATGTTGTTCAAGGCTACTTCCACTTACAGTTGATTGATAGGAATTAATTGAAACTCCTTGTGATTCTGCCATAGCAGAAACTAATTGAGGCATATTCCAAAAAAAGGTAAAACTATTACCAACAAATAATATCTTAGTTGGAGATTTTTCTTCTTGAGAAAAAATTGGATTTGAAAGTATACAAAAGGTAAGTATAAATAATAGCCTATCCATTCTATATAAATTAATCAAAATCAAAAACCTTATTAGAAAATCTTTGAGGTCCGCCTCTTTTTATTTCCTCATTTGCAATGTTTTCAAATTTATCAAAATTCTCTCTAAAAGCATTGGACAATTTAAATGCCATTTTATAATAGGCTTTATCATTTTTCCATGTAGCTCTTGGACTAAGTAATCTTTTTGGAATTCCTGGACATTCTCTTGGTTGTGCTAATCCAAAAACTGAATGAATGTGATAATCTTTATATGAATATGGGCCTAGTTCACCTGATAATGCAGCATTAATCATTCTCCTAGTATATTTTAACTTAATTCTCTTACCAATTCCATAAGGTCCTCCGGACCATCCAGTATTAACTAACCACACCTTTACATTCGCTTCTTTCATTTTAGAAATTAACATTTCTGCATAAACAGTTGGGTGAAGAGGCATAAAAGGAGCTCCAAAACAAGCTGAAAAGGAAGGTGTTGGTTCAATTACTCCTGCTTCAGTACCAGCAACTTTAGCTGTATATCCTGAAATAAAATGATATGCTGCTTGACTAGGAAGTAATCTTGATATTGGTGGTAATACACCAAATGCATCAGCTGTTAAAAAAAATATATTCTTTGGTTTGTATCCAATAGAAGGTTTTTGAATATTTTTTATATAATTAATTGGATAACTAACCCTAGTATTTTGAGTTATAGATGAATCCATATAATCAACAGAATTACTGTTTTTCTTGAAAACAATATTTTCTAGCAATGCACCCTTTTTAATTGCTCTATATATCTCAGGTTCATTTTCTTCCTTTAAATCTATAACCTTAGCATAACAACCTCCTTCAAAGTTAAAAATTACATTATCGGGTGACCATCCATGTTCATCATCTCCTATAAGTTTTCTATTAGGATCAGCAGACAATGTAGTTTTTCCTGTACCAGAAAGACCAAAGAAAATAGCTGTTTCTTCATTTTTTCCAACATTTGCCGAGCAATGCATTGGTAATACATTTTTTAATTCCGGAAATAGAAAATTTAAAACTGAAAAAACGCCTTTTTTTACCTCTCCTGTATAACCTGATCCTCCAATAAGTATAGTTTTTTTAGAGAAATTTATAATTGAAAAATTATGAGATCGAGTACCATCTTTTTTTGGTACCGCCATGAAACTTGGTGCTTGAATTATTAACCATTCTGGTTTAAAACTATCTAACTCTTCTTCCTTCGGGTTCAAAAACATGTTTAAAGCAAAGATATTTACCCAAGGTAGTTCTGTAACTACTCTTAAGTTAACTCTATATCTAGGGTCAGAACATGCATAAGAGTCAGATATATAAAGTTCTTTATTTGAAATATGCTTGACAATTTTTTTGAGCAAATTGTCAAAATTATTAGAATCAAAAGGTAAATTAATATCACCCCACCAAATTTTATTCTTAGTTATTTTGTCTTCTACAATGAATCTATCTTTTGGAGATCTACCAGTAAATTCACCTGTATTTACAGCTAATGCTCCTGAATCAGCATAAGTTCCTAAACCTTTTTTAATACAAATTTCATTTAATTCATCTGAATTTAATCCATAATTTATTTTTGAATCTTTGATTCCTTGTTTTAATAGAAAACGATTTATTTTATTTTTATTAGTCATTATTTATTTAATCAAATATTATTTTAATCTATAAATATTAACCTTTTACATTTTTATAATTATCATCACCGTTATTAACTTTTGAATCTCCTGATTTTTCAACATATTTTGCTACTATCATGGAAACTGTTGCGTCTCCAGTTATATTAACTATTGTTCTACACATATCTAGAGGTCTATCTACAGCAAAAATTAATGCTAATCCAGCCTCTGGTATTCCTGCTTGAGATAATACAATAACTAATACAATAATACCTGCACTAGGTACTGCTGCAGTCCCTATAGAAGCAAGTGTTGCCGTAAGAATAATTCCAAGCTGAGCACCCAATGACAGATCTAAACCAAATGTTTGTGCAATAAATACAGCTGCAATAGCCTGGTACAATGCCGTTCCATCCATGTTAATAGTTGCTCCAATTGGAAGGACAAAACTAGAAACCTCTTCTTTTACACCTAAATGATTGTGAACTCTATCCATAGTAACGGGTAGGGTTGCTGCACTAGAGCTAGTTGAAAATGCAACTAGTTGGGCAGGAAGAATACCTTTTAAAAAGTAATTAGGCCCTTTTCCAGTAAAAATCTTTACAATTATTACATATAGTATTATTAATAACGATAATCCAAAAATAAGGGTAATAGAATACAATAATAGACTCTTTAGTAGATCCCATTGTGGAGCTTCTACGATTAATGTTGCTAATAATGCAAATACACCATATGGTGCAAACAACATTATTAGATCAATTATTTTTAGGATAACTTCATTTAGTGAATCAAAGAATTCTTTTATTGGTTTTGAGTTATTTGGTGGAATTAAGATCATTGAAATACCGAACAAAATTGCAAAGAAAATTACTTGAAGCATATTCTTATTATTAGATGCAGCATAAACTATATTTGAAGGCACAACATCTATAAGAGCTTGAAGAGGGCCTGAATTTTTTGTATTTGCAGCTACTTCTCTTTTTTGATCTGCATCACTCTCATATGCACCTATTAATTCTATTCGTGTTTCTTCAGAAATTGAATCACCAGGTTTTATAACATTTACTACAATTAAACCAATGCTAACAGCTATAACAGTTGTTATTATGTACGTAACTATTGTAACTCCTCCCATTTGTGACAATTTTGAAATATCTTTTAAATCAGAAATACCTTTAATTAGTGATGCTAATATTAATGGAATTGCTATTAGCTTTAAAGAATTAATAAAAATTGTTCCAAAAGGTTTTATCCAATCAGATATGAAATCTTTTCCAAAATCAAAATTTGTCATTATAAAACCAAAAACAACACCTAGTGCCATTCCTATTAAGATTTTCCAATGTAATTCTAATTTTTTCATAGAAATATTTTTTATTTTTTTAAAACTTTTCCTTTTAATTGACCAGTAAAATTATTTTTATCAATTATTAATTCCCCATTTATTATACTATAAATTAAACCTTCTGAATATACAAATGCATTAGAATAATCAGCTTTATCTTTAAAATACAATGGGTCGAATATAATAATATCAGCATAATATCCCTCCTTAATTTTACCTCTTTTGTTAACATTAAAAAATTCTGCTGGTTTTGAAGTGCTGTTAGCAATAAATTCCGAAAGATTTAGAACCTTTTTATTAACTACATATTCAGAATATTTTTTAGGAAATGAACCATATTTTCTAGGGTGACCAGTATTACCATCAGAACCTGTAAAAACCCAACTCTGCTTCATGAAATTTATAATATCCTCTTCAATCATATTAAAAGAAGCAACTTGAATATTTTCTGATTCAATCAACTCATAAACTGTTTCCTCTGGAGATTTAGTAAATATTTCTGATAATTCTAATAAATTTTTTCCTATGAAATTTGAATTTTTTGAATTTACAATCAATAATTTATCAGCTCCTCCCCTTCTAAATATATTGGAACTTGTTTCTTTTAATATTCTAGTTTTAATTTTTTTGTTATTAAAACGAATAAATAAAGAATCTTTACCTCCACTCTCAGCCCATCTAGGAACAACTGCACCTTTTAAGCTAGTTGCTGATGCATCATAAGGGTATTGATTAGCAGTAACATTCAACCCTTTATTCCTATAGAATTCGATTAATTTGATAATGGAATC